>Ga0183260_10000199_pt1 | contig 46968 bp, 39 predicted proteins | sample AntDrymUQ4972206_2_FD_129768 | JGI IMG/M metagenome (GOLD analysis project Ga0183260, IMG submission 129768) | Polar desert sand microbial communities from Dry Valleys, Antarctica - metaG UQ497 (22.06) (version 2) (version 2) | ecosystem: Environmental > Terrestrial > Soil > Desert | place... | reverse complement strand
CACGCGGGCGAGGCAACGGGCGACCAAGCTGACGACCACGCCGACAAGTCGCGCAGCGACACGCTCGTGTGGATCGCCCGCGTCGGCGCGTGGGCGAACATCGCGCTAGTCGTCGGCGTGATCGTGTTCTTCCTCGTCGGAATCGCCGCGCGAGTCGTCGCCTGACGACGGGAATGGGGAGTTTGCGACGTCTCCGCGGTTAGTCGACCAGGCGCAACCCGGACGGCGCGATCGACTCGCCCTCCCCGCTCGGTAACTCGACGACGAACTCGCTGCGGTGAGCAGGGAACACGTGCTCGGCCACGAGTAGTGGCCGCCGCTCGCGGTCGAACGTGACCCGCTCGCAGCGAAGGATCGGAGACCCCACCGGAACTTCGAGCACCGCGGCGTCCGAAGCCCCGGCCGCCGCCGCTCCGATGGTCTGCGTCGCGCCACCGACCTTCACCGGGAGCAACTCGTAGAACGAGTGCGCCTCCACCGCGTCGCGGGAGAGTCCGCGGCCAAACTTCTCGGGAGCCCAGACGGTGACGCGGGCGAAGGGCTCGCCGTTCGCGAGGTTGACGCGCCGGACACGCAGCACGTCCCCGTCGCCGAGGTACGGGCGAACGCGGCGCGGCGCGGCGACGAACCCGAAGTCGAGGATGCGCCGTTCGGGGTGCGATCCGAGCGCCTCGAGTTGCGCCTCGATCGTGCCCAGCCGACCGAGCGTCTGACGGAGCGGGTCGACCGCGACGAACCAGCCGAACCCTTGCCGGGCATCGAGCAGGCCATCGGCGCGCAACTGTTCGAGGGCCTTGCGAATCGTCACGCGGCTCACGCTGTACGCACGCGACAGCTCGGCCTCGCTCGGTAGGAGGCGTCCGGCACGGAACTCGCCGGCCGTGACACGGGCCTGCAAGTCGTCGGCAATCATCCGGTAGCGGACCTCGCGCACCGCTTGTATGCTACTTGTATTACTTGATGATGAGGAGCCCAGGATGAGGAGTGCGGCCGAATGACTGTGGAAGCCGGAACGCCGATCGAGTTGATCAACGAGGTGTACGGACGCCTCGAAGACCGCATCGCGCTGGCCCGCCGGCGGCTCGGACGTCCGCTGTCGCTGGCGGAGAAGATCCTGGTGAACCACCTTGCCGACCCCGAGCACCAGGACCTCACACGCGGTGTCGCCTACGCGGAGCTCTACCCCGACCGCGTTGCGATGCAGGACGCGACCGCGCAGATGGCGCTGCTGCAGTTCATGACCGCCGGTCTGCCCAAAGTCGCGGTGCCCTCGACTGTGCACTGCGACCACCTCATCCAGGCGCGCGTCGGAGCCGAGACCGATCTCGCCGTGTCCATCGACGCGAACGCGGAGGTCTACGACTTCCTGCGGACCGTCGCAGCGCGCTACGAAATCGGCTTCTGGAAGCCCGGGTCGGGGATCATCCATCAGGTCGTTCTCGAGCAGTACGCGTTCCCTGGCGGGATGATGATCGGCACGGACAGCCACACGCCGAACGCGGGCGGCCTCGGCATGGTGGCGATCGGCGTCGGCGGTGCTGATGCGGTCGACGTGATGGTCGGTTCCACCTTCGGCGTTCGCTGGCCCAAGGTCATCGGCGTTCATCTCACGGGCGAGCTGTCGGGATGGGCGTCGCCGAAGGACGTCATCCTCAAGGTCGCTGAAATACTCACCGTGTCCGGCGGGACCGGCGCGATCGTGGAGTACTTCGGACCCGGGGCGGGATCGATCAGCGCCACCGGCCGCGCCACGATCTGCAACATGGGCGCCGAGATCGGCGCCACGACGTCGCTGTTCGGCTATGACGACCGCGCCGCCGCGTACCTCAAGGCCACGGGTCGCGAAGCGCAGGCCGACGCGGCCGACCGCGTGCGGCAACACCTGCGCACCGATGACGATGCCTTTGCTGCATCGGGCGACGTGTTCGACGAACTCCTCGAGATCGACCTGTCGACGCTCGAGCCGCAACTCAACGGTCCCCACACGCCTGACCTCGCGCATCCCGTCTCGCGAATGGGTGACGATGCCCGCGCCGCGGGGTGGCCCCTCCAGATCAGCTCGGCCTTGATCGGCAGCTGCACGAACTCGAGCTACGAGGACATCACGCGGACAGCCAGCATCGCCCGGCAGGCCGCCGCCGCGGGGCTGCGCGTCAAGACGCCACTCCTCGTCACGCCCGGATCGGAGAGAGTGCGCGCCACGATCGAGCGCGACGGGCTGCTCGCCGACCTCGAAGCAATCGGTGCCACCGTGCTGGCGAACGCCTGCGGTCCGTGCATCGGGCAGTGGAAGCGCGACGACGTCAACCCCGAGGACGTCAACGTCATCGTCACGAGCTACAACCGCAACTTTCCGAAACGCAACGACGGCTCGGCCAACACGTTGTGCTTCGTGACGTCGCCGGAAACGGTGATGGCCTACGCACTGTCGGGGACACTCGACTTCGACCCGCGGGCCGGGGCGATCGACGGCGTCACGCTCGCCGAACCCGTGGGCGAAGAGCTCCCCTCACGCGGGTTCGAGTCCGGAGAGGCCGGGTTCGTCGCCCCGCCCCCCGACGGTTCTGCGGTCGAGGTCGTCGTGAACCCGCAGAGCGACCGGCTCCAGTTGCTGCAGCCGTTCCCGGCGTGGGACGGCGACGACTTCGTCGAGTTGCCGATCCTGCTCAAGGCGCAGGGCAAGTGCACGACCGACCACATCTCGGCCGCGGGCCCGTGGCTCAAGTACCGCGGCCATCTCGAAAACATCAGCGGAAACCTGTTCCTCGGCGCGGAGAACGCCTACTCCGGCGTCGCCGGCGAGGGACGCAGCTTCCTTGACGGCTCCACCCAGCCGTTCCCCGAGATCGCCAAGGCGGCGAGCGAGGCGGGCCGGTCGTGGGTCGCGGTAGGCGATCAGAACTGGGGCGAGGGGTCGAGCCGTGAGCACGCGGCGATGGAGCCGCGCTTTCGCGGGTGCAAGGCCATCGTCGTTCGGTCCTTCGCCCGCATCCACGAGACGAACCTCAAGAAGCAGGGCGTGCTGCCCCTCACGTTCGAGGATCCCTCGGTCTACGAGCGCGTACGCGAGGACGACACGATCTCGGTGCTCCGGCTCGCCGATCTCGCTCCAGACATCCCGGTGCGTTGCGTGCTCCACCACCGCGACGGGACCACCGAAGACTTCGTCGGTCTCCACACGATGTCGCCCGAGCACATCGACTGGTTCCGCGCCGGCGGTGCGCTCAATCTCATCCGCGCCAAATACGCGGGCTGATCCGGCTGTGCCCTACGTGGGCGGATCGATGCGCTGTAGCAGGGCTGCAGCGGCGCCCTCGGAGATGTGCTCGCGCGCCGCGTCGTGGAGTCCCCGCAGATAGCCGATCGTCCTGTCCGTCGTGTCCTCGGGATCGATCTGCTCCAAGACGTTGGCCACCTCGATCTCGACGAGCTCGACAAGGACATCGGGTTCGACCGCCACGGCGGCTCCAGCGGCGTGGCTCGTGAGAACCGGCGCGGAGACGCCGAGCTGGCCGGGGAACTGACGCCGGTCCGTCACACAGAACAAGTACGCCAGCGTTTCGGCGCGTTCTCCGATCACGGCGGCGACCTCTGGCCGGCGCTCTAGCGACGTTGATTCCAGGCGGTAGTACGCGGTGCCGTAGATGCTGTGGAACAGCCCGCCCAGGCACACGTCCTGAGAGTTGCGCCACGCCTCGAGCAGGTCGTGCGTTCCGGTCAGGTGCTCGAGCAGCGTTCGGCCCGAATGCGAGGCGGCGTCGGTCGACAGCTCCTTCAGCAGGGCGAGATGGCGGTCGTCGATCACCGGCGCTCCTTGGGCGGCTTCGCGAGCTTGATCTCTTCCTCGGTCGGAGCCCGGTAAACCTGCGCCTCCTCGGGCAGGAGGGCGACGAGCGCGTCCATGATCGCCGACGTGTCGCTGTCGACGTAGTCCTCGCGGCCACTCAACGACACCGGGTCGCCGACGCGGACGCGCACGGTCGGCGGGCGCAGCACGTTCCACACGCGGGGAACCCGCTCGGCCCGCGGCCACACCTTCTCTGTCCCCCACATCCCGATCGGTATCACTGGCGCGCCCGTCATTGCCGCAAGGCGCGCCGCGCCGTAACGGCCTTTGAGCACGGGGTTGAAGAATTCCTCGCCACGCGGGATCGTGCCCTGCGGCATGAGCGCGACGAGCTCGCCGGCCTCGAGCGCGGCCGCTGCTCGTTTCAACGGCTCGTCCGAGCCAGTACCGCGGTCGACGCGGATGCCGCCCATCGCCGTCGCGAGCGGCCCGATGACCGGTGCGTCGAACACCTCCTTCTTGCCGAGGAAGCGCGGTGCTCGCCCCGCCTTGAGCACGGTGAGGCCGAGCGCGGCGGTGTCGAAATAGCTGCGGTGGTTGCCGACGACGATGGCCGGCCCCTCTCGGGGGATCTTCTCGGTGCCGCCGATGTCGAAGCGTGCGTACGGGAAGAACTCGGGACGCGACGTGAGCTTCAGCAGGTCGGCGGGCTCGAACGGGCCGAGCTTCGGTACGCCGGGCGGCACGTCGAGGTGCAGCACCGGCCAGCGCCGCAGCGAGGCGAACGCGAGCAACCGCGGATCCGGGTTCACCGCGTGCGGGTGGCCGACTGCAGAGAGCAGCGGCGTGTCGTACACCGAGTCGGAATACGCGTAGCTCTGCGCGAGATCGACGTCGTTGTCCGACGCCCAACTCCGCACGGCGTCGAGCTTGCCGCGCGACCACACGAACCCGCCGTCGAGCGCACCGGTGTAAGTGTCACCGTCGCCGCTGCTGGCGTAGCGGGTGGCGACGACATCGTCGAAGCCGAGACGCTCCGCCAGCGGGTGGATGAGGTCGTACGGCGTCGTCGTCGCCAGCACGAGCTTCCGACCGGCTGCTCGGTGCTCGTCGAGCAACGGGCGGGCGTACGGCGCCACGATCGTGTCGAGCTTCTCGGCCGCCGCCTTCCCCGCTTCGCGCACGGCCGCCCGCGACCAGCCCTTCGCCGCGAGGGCGGCGCCTCGGGCGAGCGCCATCGACGGCAGCGTCTCGCCGATCAAGTCGAACATCCGGTAGAGGACGGCCTGGCCCGGCATGCCGTTCTTCGGGGCCAACCCTGCGGCCGACAACGCCTCAGTGATGAGCGGCCCGCTCGCACCCTTCAACAGTGTTCGGTCGAGATCGAAGAACGCGGCACCGGCCATGCCGCAGGCTACGAGACAGCCCCAGGACGCGACGAAAGGCCCGGCAGGGGGGAAGCCGGGCCTTTCGATCGTGTACTGCTGCGGTCCAGTATTCGCCCGCAGGAGATATCTGTCCAACAGTTTCAACCGATAGTGGCTATCGTCAATCGCGATGGACCTGCGTCAGCTCGCGGCGCTCGTGGCGGTCGCCGACCACGGCAGTTTCTCCTCTGCCGCGGCCGCGCTGCACACCGTTCAGTCGAACGTATCAACGCACGTCGCCCGCCTCGAGCGCGAGCTCGGCGCGACGCTCGTGGACCGCAGCGCTGGCCGTCTCACGGAGGAGGGCGCGGCGGTGGTCGCTCGGGCCCGAAGGGTGAGTGCCGAGCTCGAAGCGCTGGTCGCCGACGTCGCCGCCATCCGCGAGGAGGTCACCGGCAACGTCCGCATCGGGACCATCGGGACGACCGCCCGCTGGCTCGTGCCGCGCCTGCTGGAGGTCATGAGCGAGCGCCACCCGAAGGTTCGCATGTTCGTGGTCGAGGCCACTTCGACCAGCCTCGAGCCTCAGCTGGCGAACGGGGTACTCGACATCGCCGTCGTGAATCTGCCGGTGCCGGCGCCCGACCTCACCGCAACTCCCCTGTTCGACGAGGACCTGCTTCTCGTCGTGCCACCAGAGCACCCGCTGGCGGCGCGGAAACGGGTGGCGATGAAGGATCTCGACGGCCTCGAGCTGCTGATGGCGGCACCGAACACCGCGTACCGCCACGAGATCGACGTCGCCACTGCCGCCGCCGGCATCACACTCGTGCCGAAAGCGGAACTGGACGGTGTGCGCCTGATGGCGTCACTGACCTTCGAGGGGCACGGGCCCGCGATACTGCCGGCCACGGCCATTCCGCCGTGGCTCGAGCAGGGCCTCTGGCGGCCGGTTGCGGTCGACGGGCTCCCCCGCCGCCGTGTCGGCGTCGCGCAGCGGCGCCGTGGCCTCCCGGGAGCGCCCGCACGTGCGCTACTCGACGTCCTGCACGAAGTCGTGGCCGAAGGCACGCGCACGCAGGCGGGGTTGCACCCGCCGCGCTGAGGAACGCCGGACGCGATTGTTCCTCCGCTAAATCACCAGTCGATTGCTAGCCGCGGGCGCGCTACGAAACGCCCTGACCGGCGTTGAGCCGGCCCAGTGCATCCTCGGCTTGCGCGACGAACTGGCGCACCAGATCGCCCGCCGGCACCAGCGCTTCGATGGCGCCGGCGCCCTGCCCGGCCGGGAAGAACTCCTTGGCCGGATCGATATCGGGAGTGGCCTCATCGCCACCCAGATGGAAGGTGCCGTCGCTCATCGCCCGGCCGACCTGGTGCGGGAACGGCTGCAACTCGTCGCGGTGGTCCTCGAAGTACTCCGTGTAGGTGTTGCGCACGACGCGACACGTCTTGCCCGTATACGCACGGCTGACCGTGGTGCCGTCGTCGGTGAGCCCGAGCAACGTGTCCTTGTAGCCGACCACTGCCCGCGCTTCGGGCGTGGCGATAAACCTGGTCCCCACCCACACCCCGTCGGCGCCGAGGGCAAGGGCGGCGGCGAGGCCCCGGCCGTCGAAGATCCCGCCGGCCGCGACCACCGGCACGCGATCGCCGACGGCGTCGACGATCTGGGGGACGAGGGGCATCGTGGCCACCTGGCCGGTGTGCCCGCCGGCCTCGGTGCCCTGGGCGACGACGATGTCGCAGCCGGCCTCGACTGCCGTGACGGCGTGGCGCACCTTCCCGCACATGTTGACCACCAGCACGCCGCTCTTGTGGCACAGCTCCACGACGTCACGCGGTACGCCGAGCCCAGCGACGAACACGCGGGCGCCCTCGGCGATGATCCGTTCGACTTGGGCGACCATGTCGCCAGGCATGGCCGTGAGCAGATCGACGCCGAAAGGCTTGTCGGTCAAGGCTTTCGTGGCGCGGATCTCGTCGATCATCTCGTCCTTGCGCATCGTGGATGCGCCCAGACAGCCGAAGCCACCGGCTTCCGACACGGCGGCGACGAGGCGGTGGTACGACACGCCGCCCATCCCAGCCAACATCACGGGGTGTTCGACGTCGAGCAGTTCGGTGAGCCGGGTGCGCATCCCCGGCAAGCTAGTGGGGCTATACCAGACTCGAGCTTGTGAACTCTTGCGTGTCGAGCAAGCGCTCTATCAAGCACCCAGACGGAGCCCTGGCACGTCGTTGAAGACGGTGTCGGCGGTGACGAGCGGAGCGTCGATGTGGATGGCGCTCGCGGCGATCCAAAGGTCGGCGTGATGCGATCGATCAGCAATCGGGTGAGCCGCGGTGCGTGCTTCAAACCGGAGGCGGGCCACCTGCTCGATCAGCCGGTCCGTGACGGGGACGACGGTCGGGTCGCTATCGCGAGTTCGAGCCGTGCGAGCCGTTTCGGCTTCCATCCGGCCACGAGCGCCCCGTAGCGCAGTTCGGCCACGGACTGGACCGCAAGGAAGATCTCATTCCCGACGAGCCGTGCTGCGTGCGGCTCAAACGCTGGTCGAGGTCGTGGACTGAGAGCGGCGCTGAATACGCCCGTGTCGACAACGACCCTCACGAAGCCAGGGCAGCCTCGAAGGCATCTTCCTCATCTTGGGTGAGGCCAGCGATGACGAGGTCGTCGAGGCTCTCGAGCGTGCCCGCGTTCGCGAGCTGTTCGTCCGTGAGATCCTGCGGCAGCGTGCGAGTTCCCTGAGGGGTGCTGCGATCGTCATGCGGCGTCGAACTCACGTCGTTACGGTACCGCGCCACTCCGCGGCATCGTCGTAACTCGGGGACCATCTGCGCCGAATTACACCACGCCCAGCGATGGTTCCTGGTCGATCAGTTGGCTGGCCAGATGGTCGACAACGGCCAGGCGATCGCCGTACTGAACCGCCTCGTGCTTTACACAAGACTCAACGGAGGCAGCGGCCGAAGAAGCGTGCGGCCGCGTTGTAGAACGCGTCGCGGTTCTCGGGACGTGTGATTCCGTGGCCTTCATCGGCGAACACGATGTATTCGTGATCGACGCCGGCCGCAGCGAGGGCGGCGGCCATCGCGTCGGACTCTGCCTGGGGCACCCGTGGATCGCGCGCACCGTGGACCAGAAGCACTGAGCCGCGGATCTGATCGACGTGGAACAACGGTGAGCGCCTCCGGAGCATTTCGGCGTCGTTCACCGGGTGGCCGACGCGTCGGTGCCACAGCTCGACTGTCGGCTGCCAGTACGGGGGAAGTGAGGTGATGAACGTGACGAGGTTCGCGGGTCCGACCGTCGCCACGCCGCACGCGAATACGTCAGGCGCGAACGCCATGCCACACAAGGTGGCGTAGCCGCCGTAGGACGTCCCCATGATCCCGACTCGTCGGCGATCGACGAGACCAAGGCGGGCGAGATGATCGACCGCGTCGACGAGGTCGTCCTGCATGGCGGCGCCCCACTGTCTGTCCCCGGCATCGAGTAACGCGCGCCCGTATCCGGCAGAGCCTCGGAAGTTCACCTGAACGCAGAGGTAGCCGCGATCGGCGAGCCACTGCGCCTCGGGATCGAAGCCCCACACGTTGCGCCGCCAGGGACCGCCGTGGACATTGACCACCGCTGGCAACGCCGTCCGCGGTCCGTGTTGCGGAAACGTGAGGTAGCCGCGTATCTCGAGGCCGTCGCGGGCCACGAAGACGAACGGTTCCATCGGTGCCCATTCGTGTTCGTGCATCTCGGGCCGGTGGTCGAACAAGAAGTTGGCCGTGCGCGTGTCGCGGTCCCACAGGTAGTGCGCCACTGGTCCGTTGTCTGAGAGGTAGCCGACAACCCATCGGCGGTCGTCGGCGGTGCGAGACAGGATGACGGGTCGTCCCGCGTGGACTTCAGCCAGCGCGTCGATGTCGCCCTGCACCTTGCGATCGAGCACCACGATCTCCGCGCGGTCTCGTTCGATTACGGCAAATTCCGGTTCGCCGGTGAGCGGACTCAGCGTCGCGCTCGTTACGTCATAGGTCGCGTCCGCCAGAACGGCCGTGAGCTCACCGGAGTCGAGGTCGAGCCGCGCGAGGTAGCGCGCGGGGGCGTCCTTGTCGGTGCGGAGGATGACGTCGCCCGATTCGGTGACGCCCAGCGCCAACACCGCGAGGTAGTTGCCCACGTCGGCGACGGAATCGCTCCAACCGTCGACGGTTGCCGCGACGACGCTCATGGTGCCGTCGTCGGCCATCCGCGTCGCTCCGAGCACCTCGAGGTCGCGACCGATCAGCCAACTCTCGACGTCGTCGTTTTCGCGCACGAGGTCGATGGAGCCGGCGTCTAGATCGATCCGGTACAGATCGAAGACGCGCGCGTCACGGCGGTTCAGCCCGACGAGCACGACGTCGGGCGCGCTCGCATTTGTCGCAACCAGCTCGGCGCGAACGGCGTCGAACGGCGTGAGGTCGACGATCTCGGACGACACAAGGTCGAGACACCAGACATGACCGTTCTCGTCGCCATCACGGTCCTGGACCCACAGCAGTTTTCGGCCGGACCGCGCCCATCGATACGAACCGATGCCGCGCCCAGCCGCTCGGGTTACCGGCCGATCGTCGAGCCAGAGATTGAGTGCGCCGTCGACCGGCGCCAACCATGCAAGATGTTCGCCGTCAGGCGAGATAGAGGGAAGGACGCGTTCGGGATTGCCGAACAGGACAGACAGCGGGATGTAGGTGGACACAGGGAACCCTTCGCAGGAGCGAAGGGTCGAGATGTCAGCGTCTAGATGCCGCGCCTCGTGATGCCCTTCGCGAATTCTTGATTGGACACGGGCACCACCTCTTTCTCTCGGTCGGGCTCGCCACCGTAGTCACATCCGCCTCTGGCCGGGCTTTGGCAAGAGTTGGGGGGTATAGACCGGTGGATGCCAGGGTGCGGAGTTAACCGCCTGACGGCTACCTACACACGAATGGTGGTGAACCGGTGAGCAGGGAGCGCTTGGTGGTGATCGGTGCAGACGCCGCTGGCATGAGTGCTGCGTCTCAAGCCCGCAAGCGGCGGGGGCCCGAGTCGCTTCAGATCGTGGCCATCGACCGGGGTCACCACACCTCCTATTCGGCCTGCGGCATCCCATACTTCGTGGGCGGCGTGGTGAGCGACGTCGACGCACTCATCGCTCGCGCCCCGGAGGTCTTTCGCAACGAGCTGGCCATCGATGTTCGTTTGCGCCACGAGGTGACCGAGATCGACCTCGGCCGCCGCGCCGTGTTGGTGCACGATCTGGAAGGTGGCGGTGAGAAGTGGGAACCGTTCGACCAGCTGATGGTCGGCACCGGTGCCGTGCCGATCCGCCCGCCGCTGCCGGGCGTGGAGGCGGCCGGAATATTCGGGGTGCAGATCCTCGACGACGGAGAGGCGATCCACCGCTTCCTGGCTGACGCGTCTCCCCGCCGCGCGGTCGTTGTGGGCGGCGGCTACATCGGCTTGGAGATGGCAGAGGCTCTCGTCATGCGGGGCCTCGACGTCACCTTGGTGGACGCCGGGGCACAGCCCATGGCGGCGACGCTCGACCCCGACATGGGGGCGCTGGTGGCCGACGGCCTGCGCGAGATCGGCGTCCACCACCGCCCTGGCGAGCGGGTCGAGGGCTTCGGGACCTCCGCGGGCCGGGTGCGGGAGGTGCAGACTTCCGCTGGCAGCCTGGCCGCCGACATTGTGGTGCTCGGCCTCGGGGTGCGACCCAACGTCGCCCTGGCCGAGGCGGCCGGTATTCCTCTCGGGCCGAGCGGCGGCATCGCCGTGGATCGTCGCATGCGTACCGAGATCGGCGGCGTCTGGGCCGGCGGTGACTGTGTGGAGAGCGTGCATCGCGTCTCTGGCCGCCCGGTAGTAGTCGCCCTCGGTACCCATGCCAACAAACAGGGCAGGGTGGCCGGGATCAATCTGGGCGGAGGCTATGCCACCTTCCCCGGCGTGGTCGGCACGGCCATATCCAAGATCTGCGCGGTTGAGGTGGCGCGTACCGGGCTGACTGAGGCGGAAGCAGCCGAGGCGGGCTTCGACCACCTGGCCGTCGTGGTGGCGTCGACGACGCGGGCCGGCTACTACCCGGGGGCGGCTCCGATGCGCACCAAGATCGTGGCCGAACGGCGCTCGGGGCGGCTTCTCGGGGCTCAGGTCGTCGGGGCTGAGGGCGCGGCCAAGCGCATCGACGCCTTGGCCGTGGCACTGTGGAATCAGATGACCGTTGAGCAGATGTCTGGGCTCGACCTTGCCTACGCTCCGCCCTTTTCCCCGGTGTGGGACCCCGTGCTCATCGCGGTGCGCAAGGCCGCCGAGGCCGTTGAGGAATCGATGGCCGCATGCAAGTGAGCTGCTGGTACGACTACACCTGCCAATACTCCTGGCGGGCCCAACGGTGGCTCACCCGAGTCCAGGAAGGGGGAGGCGATCTGTCGGTCCAGTGGCGGACCTTCTCTCTCAAAGGGGCCAACCGTGACCCGGCCGCCCCGTCGCCGTTCGATGACCCCCAAATCTCAAGCCTGTCCGTACTGGCCTTGGCGCTCGCCCACGCAGCGCGAGAGGCCGACTTCGATCAGTACCACGGCGCGGTTTTCGCCGCTATGCACGCCGACGGCCGTCACCTCGATGAGGGACAGCTGCTCGCCATCGCCGCCGACGCTGGGGTGGATCTGAGCGCCTTCGAGGAGAATCGACGGCGATGGCTCACGGCAGTGGCAGCCGAGCATCGCGACGCGGTGGTCCGCCACGCCGTGTTCGGCACTCCGACCCTCGTCCTAGGAGGCGGCGCCACTGTCTTTGTGAAGTTGGCCGAGGTACCGCCAGTCCACGACGACGTCGCGCTGTGGCAGGCACTGTGCGTGCTGACCACATGCCATCCGGAGATTTTGGAGATCAAGCGCCCCACCCCGCAGCCGTGATTGCGCCGTCTCAGAGGCGCGGGTCGACGGGTTCGCTCTCGAGCGCAAGGACACCGAAGACGCATTCGTGCACGCGGTAGAGGGGCTCACCTGAGACGAATCGTTCGAGGGCCTCGATTCCAAGCGCGAATTCGCGCAGCGCGAGCGAGCGCTTGTGGCCCAGACCGCGCGAGCGCAGGCGGGTCAGGTTGACCTCCGTTGTGTATTCGGGGCCGTAGATGATGCGGAGGTACTCCGGCCCGCGGCATTTGATGCCGGGCTGCGCGAGTCCTTTCGGCCCGCGGTGGACGACGTCGACTGGCTTGACGACCATGCCTTCGCCCCCTCGACCGGTGAGTTCTTCCCACCAGGCGATCGCGTCGGCTTCGGCCGCTTGGTCGTCGAGGTTGATCGTTGTGGTCGCGGTGGCGCGGAAGGTGGTGGTGTCGGCTTCGACGAGGCGGCCGAGGGTATCGAGGTGCCAGCCGTGGTCGGTCAACGCGTGAACTTTGCCTTCGCCGGCGAGGATCTGGAACGGGGCGAGCCGCAGGTCGTCGATCGTGTTGACCGGCCAGCAGTACTGGCGGTAGGCATCGACGAACTGGTCGGCCATCGTGCGCCGCTGAACGGTTCGTCCGAGCAACTCCGACACGTCGGCACCGCGGAGAAGTGCCGCATCGAGCGCGTCGACCTCGGCGGCGAGCGTCGATGTCGCGGCGGCCCCTACCGACGCGTACTGGCGGCGCAGGAGGTCTTCGGCTTTCGCGGACCACGGCAACAGCTCGGCGTCGAGTACGAGCCAGTCAGTGTCCAGGCTGTCCCAGAGCTCGATCCTCGAGACGGCCTCTCTTGTTCGATCGAGCAGCGTGATCTCGGTGGTCTCGTCGTTGAAGAACGGACGGCCGGTGCGGGTGACGATCGTGCCCGCGGCGCGGCTGTCCGGTACGCCGAAGCGGCGCTCGGCGACCTCGCTGTCGCGGCACACGATGACGACGGCTCGCGATCCCATGTGCTTTTCTTCGCAGACGACGCGAGTCACGCCGTCGCGTCGAAACGCGTCGAACGCTTCGGCGGGATGCTCGAGCAGACCGGCGCGTTCGCTGGTCGCGGTGGGCGACATCGTCGGCGGCAGGTAGACGAGCCAGCGCGGGTCGGCGGCGAAGCGGCTCATCACTTCGAGCGCGGCGATGGCGTTTTCTTCGCGGACGGTGACGGTCTGGCTGAGACTGGTCGTGATGATGCGCTTGCCGATGACGTCGTCGAGATCGAGGTCGGTCGGCTCGCGGGTGGGGTCGACGGTCGCCGCGGCGAGTGGTCGGATCGGTTCCCAGTACGTCGCACGTGCGTCGACGGACACGAGGTCGCGTTCGGGGTAACGCAGCGCGGTGAGCTTTCCGCCGAATACACAGCCCGTGTCGATACAGATCGTCTTGTTGAGCCACGTCGCTTCGGGCACCGGGGTGTGGCCGTAGACGACCATGGCGTCGCCGCGGTAGTCCTCGGCCCATGGGTACCGAACGGGTAGGCCGAACTCGTCGGTTTCGCCGGTCGTATCGCCGTACAGCGCGAAGGATCGCACTGCGGCTGACGCGCGTCCGTGCATGTCGGCGCGCAGGCCGGCGTGGGCGACGACCAGATTGCCATCGTCGAGCACCAGGTGGCTGACGAGCCCGTCGATAAATCTCGCGACTTCGGTCGAGAACTCCGGTGGTTCGGCGGCGAGCTGGGCGAGCGACTCGGCGAGTCCGTGCGTGAGGGTCACGTTCTTGCCCTTCAGGGCGCGGAGGAGCTTGTTCTCGTGGTTGCCAGGGATGCACAGGGCGTCTCCCGCCGCGACCATGCCCATCGCGAGGCGAAGGACGGCCGGAGTGGCCGGACCGCGGTCGACGAGGTCGCCGACGAAGAACACCCGCCGTCCCTCGGGGTGATTGGCCCCGGTTCCGTCCGAAGCCACCTGGTAGCCGAGCTCCCCAAGGAGTTCGCACAGCTCGTCGTAGCAGCCGTGGACGTCGCCGATGATGTCGAATGGTCCCTGGTCGGAGCGGCGGTCGTTCCACAGGGGCTGGCGCTCGATGGTCGCGGCGTCGATCTCTTCGACGCCGTTGAGAAAGAACACCTTGTGGAAGCCTTCGCGGCGCAGGCCCTTCATCGACCGGCGGAGCTGGTTGCGCTGGTTGCGCAACACGTGCGAGCCGAAATCGCGATCCGGTCGTGAGGCGTTCCGCTCCGCGCACACGGCGTCAGGCACGTCGAGCACGATCGCGACCGCGAGTGTGTGGTGACGCTTGGCGAGATTCACGAGCGACGCGCGGGCTTCGGTTTGCACGTTGGTCGCGTCCACCACCGTGAGCTTGCGCGCGTCGAGCCGTTTGCTGGCGATGAAGTGCAACACGTCGAACGCCTCGTTGGTAACCGTCTGGTCGTTCTCGTTGTCGCTCACGAGCCCGCGGCAGAAGTCGGACGACAAGACCTCGGTCGGCAGGAAGTGCCGGGTGGCAAAGCTGGACTTTCCCGAGCCCGATACGCCGATGAGAGCGACGAGACTCACCTCGGGCAGAGCGATCCTCATTGGCTGAACACCGCCATCTGCGTCGGCGAACCGTGCTCCGCGTCGCTTGGGCCGATCCCTGAGAAGGTGACGGTGTAGCCGTGTCGGCCGGCGACGCCGCCCGCCCAGTCCTCGAACTCAGCACGAGTCCATTCGAAGCGGTGGTCCTTGTGACGCAGCGTGTCGGTCGGCAGCGTTTCGAAAAGGGCGTTGTATTCGACGTTCGGCGTTGTGACAACAACCGTTCCTGGTCGAGCGAAGCCGAACACGGCGCGCTCGAACGCGCCGAGCCGGGCGGCGTCAAGGTGTTCGATGACCTCGATGACCGTGGCCACGTCGAAACCCACAAGGCGCCGGTCGCGGTACGTGAGGGCTCCTTGCACTAGCTCGATGCGCTCGCGCTGCCGTGGCGCCATCGTGTCGAGATGAAGACGACGGGAGGCTCGCTGTAGCGACCGGTATGCGACATCGACACCGAGCACCTTCTCGACATGGGTGTCGCGAAGGATGCGGTCGAGCAACTTCCCGTCGCCGCACCCGAGATCAACGACGCGCCGGGCCCGTGCCGCCTCCACCTGTTCGATGACGGCATCGAGGCGCTGCTGGTTGAGGCTGATCGGCTTCTCGACCACCTCTTCCTCTTCGTCGTGCTCGGCCTCAGCTTCGTCGGGATCGCCGCCGTCCTCAGCAAGTAGTCGGGCCAAGGCGTCCGTGGTGAGCCGACGGTCGTGTCGCAGGTAGCGGTGCGCGATCAGTTCGCGGTCAGGGTGCGACGCCAACCAAGCGCCGCCCCGTCGGAGCAGCTTGTCGATCTCGTCGGGGCCGACCCAGTAATGCTTGTCGTCGTCGAGCACTGGGAGCAGAACGAAAAGATGCTCCAGCACGTCGCGGAGGCGCACGGTTGCCGTGAGCGTTACGTCGAGATAGCGGCTGTCTCCCCAGTGGGCGAAGGTCGAGTCAAGCGGGATCGTGGCCGCGTTGACGTTGTAGCCGAGAGGTTCGAACAGCCGGCGCAGCAAATCCTCCCCGCCGCGGCACGGTACGGCCGGCAGGTGGCATGAGACCGGGATGGCCGTGTCGGCCAGCTCTTGACGATCCTTGCTCCGACCGCCCAACGCGGTCCCGAACAGCTTGCCGATCGCAGCCGACAGAAACGACGATGCCGCGTACGGCCGGTCGTTGACGTAGTGGTCCAGCGAGAAGTCGTTGCCCTTCGGTCCCTTGCGATTTCGGACGAGGCCAACGGGGTCGACCTCCACGAGGAGCGCCGCGGTGCATCGCTGGTCGGACGCCTCCGGGTAGAGCACGTAAGCAGCCCCGAACGACATCTCGACTGTGTGAACCCGCTCCGGGTTCTTATGCAGCAGAAACCCGAGGTCGGTCGCCGGCTCATGAGTTGTCGAAATCGTGAGAAGCATGCGTCACCTTGGAGAGCCGGCAGTCGATGATGCCTGGCCAGCTTCTTCGGAGTGGGCCGTACAAGACTTGAACTTGTGACCTCTTGCGTGTCGAGCAAGCGCTCTACCAAGCTGAGCTAACGGCCCCGAAGGCGGCGAGTGTAGCCACCGCGACCTGAGCCCAGACACACACGTACCCCGAAATCGGCCATGGCCAATTTCGGGGTACGTGGGGCTCCCGGGGGGCGGGACGAGAAATTCATACCCGTTCAAAGGCCGTGCATACCCAAATTTTCAAAACTTGTTCGCAGGTCCTCGCGGGAAAGGTGTGTTCACTCTGCGGGAAAGGTGTGTTCACTCTGCGTGGCCCTTTGCGGGCTCCGAACGCTTCCAGCGCGCGAATGCGACACCGGCCCACACGAGCTCGACGACGCCGAACGGCCAAGCACCGGCCAGGAACCCGTAGACACTCGACAGGATGCAGCCGGCGGCGAAGCCGAGAATGTAACGACGATCACGCCCCTCGAGCGCATACATCGCCAGCATGAACGACAGCGCGAGCACGCCGAACACTGTGAGGGCCACACCCCGAGTCAAGCCGGTCGCCGTGGGAACATAGGTCGATGCCCACGAGCTACACGAGCGAGCCGTTCGACCACCTGCCGTTCGGGTCGCCAGACAAGGCGCGGCGCTACGCCACTGAGCGCTACGTCGGTGCCGTCGGACTGAATTGGTACCGGTGCGACCCGACGCTGCAGTCGCTCATGCGCCGCCACCTCAGCGCCGACGGACTCGCTTGGGCGGAGCCGCATCTCGACCGCGTCGGCGCGCTCATGGGCGGACCGATCGCGAAGCGCGCCGAGCTCACTGACCGCAACCCGCCGCGTCTCGAGAAGTACGACCGGTGGGGCCATGACATCAGCCAGGTCGTCATGCCCGAGACGTTCGTCGCGTCCAAGCGCGACCTCGTCGACAACTCGTTCGACACCGCCGAGTTCCGCCGCGCCGCGACTACGGCGGGTGCCGAGGTGCGCCCGTTGACCACGGCGTGGAGCTACATGCTCAACCAGGCCGAGATCGGCATGATGTGCGCTCTCGGCACGGGGGCCGACATGGTCGTGCGCCTCGCCGAGCAGTTCGCCCCCGAGGACGTGAAAGCCCGGGTGCGCGAGTTGGCGGTGGGCGGGGCGCTGCTCGGTGAAGCAGCGCAGATGCTCACGGAGCGCACCGGCGGGTCCGATCTCGCGATGCTCGAGACCACGGCGACACCGAACGGCGACTCGTATCTGCTGAACGGCTACAAGTGGTTCGCGTCGAACGCCAACGGCGCGGCTTTCGTCGTGCTGGCCAAGCCCGAAGGCGCCGATGACGCCACGCGGGGCATCGCCCCGTTCCTCGTGCTGCTCGACCGCCGCGACGGTGGACGCAACGGCGTGCGGATCCGCCGGCTGAAGGACAAGCTCGGCACGAAGGCGGTGGCGTCGGCCGAGGTCGAGTTCGTCGACGCGGAGGCATTCCTACTGGCGCCCTCGGGCACGGAGACGGCCGACCGCGGCGACGGACAGGCCGGCGACGGCCGCGGCCTGGCCCGCATGATGGAGATGACCAACGGCGCGCGCCTCGGCATCGCGATGATGGGGCTCGGGTGCGCACGCCGATCGTTGGTCGAGGCGCTCTGCTACGCCCGGGCGCGAGATGCCTTCGGCAAGCCGCTGGCCGAACACCCGCTCATGCAGCGCAAGCTCGCCGAGTTGATCGTCGACGTCGAGGCCGCGCAGCTACTCGTGTTCGACGGCTATATGCACCCGATGCGAATCAGCGCTCCGCTCATCAAGCTGCGCGCCGCCCGCCTCGGTATCACCGCGGCCAGCGACGCCATCGAGGTCCACGGCGGCAACGGCTACATCGAGCAGTGGCCCGTCGCCCGGATCCTGCGCGACGCGCAGGTGAACACCGTGTGGGAAGGCCCCGACAACATCCTGTGCCTCGACGTGCGCCGCGCCATTCTGCGAGACGAAGCGCACCTACCGCTGCTCGACCGCATGCGCCGCGCGCTCGCAGGCGCGCCCACGGGAGACGACCAGACCACCGGGATCGTGAGCGACGCCGTCGAACGGGCCGCAGCAGCCGTCGAGCGGTGGACGACACTCGACCCGCCCGCCGCGGAAGCGCGGCTGTATCCCTTGTCGCAACTTCTCGTCGACGCCTACGCCGGCGCGCTGCTGCTCGAACACGCGGGCTGGGAGGCCGGCGCCTTTGGCGGCGACCGCAAGGCACTCGTGGCCCGGCTCTACGCCCGCGACCGTCTCGCGCACCGCGACCCGCTCGACGCGTTGAGCGCACCGGCCGAGGAGCTTGATCGTTTCAAGGACCTCTGGGACGGCGCGCTCACCGACGAGCGCGTCACCGGCTGAGCAAGCGTGAACCGCGAGCACCTCGAGCTGTGCTCGAGCGAGGGTTGGAAGGACGTGCTGCGCGACTTTGTCGTCCCCTACGCACTGGCGGGTGCGTCGCTCGGCGACGACGTCCTGGAAGTCGGGCCCGGACCAGGGATGACCACCGATCTGCTCCGAGCCGAGCTACCGAAACTCACATGCGTGGAGTTGGACCCGGCGTTGGCCGACGCGCTTGCCTCACGGCTTCACGGAACCAACGTCGAGGTCGTAGAGGCCGACGCGACTTCCATGCCGTTCGACGACAACCGCTTCACTGGCGCAGTGTCATTCAGAATGCTGCATCACGTCCCCACTCTCGAGCTTGACGACGAGGAGGTGCTCCGAGCAGCCACTCGTGACGGCCGGACGCTCGTCACCGAGAACGCTTGCGACTTCGACCCGATCGCGCGAGCGTGGGCGGCATCGGGCCAACATCACCGAGGGAGCAAGGCCTACCCCGGGAACCTGATCAGGGCGCTGTCCTCGCTTCTGAGCGAGTCGCCCCGGTCCACCCGCGGCTGGCTCCACTGGCTGGAATGATCCCCCGACAAACGCTTTACCCGGTGACGGTCTTCAGCCTGTCCTCGGCGACCTCGAGCGCCTCAGCGACCGACAGCGCGGCCCCCGATGATCTGGCGTGCTCGACCACGTCGTCGCCGATGACGCCGCGGGCATCGGCGATGATCTTGTCGGCCGATTCCTGGTCGGCCTTGTCGCGGACGAAGCCGCTCTGCCGAAAGGTCTCGTCTGTCCAGGCGACGAGTTGTGCGGCGTCTTGATGCCTGCCGAGCGAGCCGAGAAGCGTGGCAACGTAGTCGATCGTCTCGACCCTCAGGTTGGAGTCGTCCAGCTCGCGGGCGATAGCGAGGGCGTCCGTGAGCCGGGCCCGGGCGTCGACGTAGTCGCCTTGGGCCGCGGCGACTTTGCCCAAGCCGCCAATACACCACCCTTCGAGTCGATGGTCGCCGACGTCGCGGGCGATGGCCAGGGCCTCCTCGTAGCGGGCGTTGGCTTCGGGGTAGTCGCCCTGGCGGAAGGCGACAAATCCCAGGTTGCCGACCCAGATTCCTTCGAATCGACGGTCGCCGACGTCGCGAGCGACGGCCAGCGCCTCCTCGTAGCGGGCCTGGGCCCCGGGATAGTCGCCCTGACGGAAGGCGACTACTCCGAGGCCGCCGACCTAGATTCCTTCGCTGCGGCGGTCGCCGAGGTCGCGGGCGATGACGAGGGCCTCCTCGTAGCGGGCCTGGGCTTCGGGATAGTCGCCTTGATCGGAGGCGACGGCGCCGATGCGGCCGACCCAGATTCCTTCGAATCGACGGTCGCCGACGTCGCGGGCGATGGCGAGGGCCTCCTCGAGGCGGGCGTTGGCTTCGGGGTAGTCGCCTTGATCGGAGGCGACGGCGCCGATGCGGCCGACCCAGCGTCCTTCGCTGCGGCGGTCGCCGACATCGCGGGCGATGACGAGGGCGTCGGTGTAGCGGGCCTTTGCCGCGGGGTAGTCGCCCAGGCGGCGCGTGACCTCAGCCAGGTGGGCGAGCACGCGGGCTCGGGCGGGCGATGGGTCAATGCTGGCAAGTAGCGCGGCTTGGAGTTGGGCGCGGGCGACCCGCCAATGGCCACGAATCAGCCAGAACTCGCCCAGATGACTAGCCAGCTCGAGTTCTTCGCCGTCACCGCCGCGCCTCAGGTGTTCGAGACCCGCGAGGAGGTTCGCATGATCGGCGTCGAGGCGGTCGAACCAAACGGCCTCTTCGCGGCTGCCGTCCGGGCATTCGGTCGCCTCGGTCGCCAGGGCCGAGCACCACACGGCGTGACGGTCGGCCAACGTGTCGGCTTCGCCCGCGGCGCGCAGGCGCTCTCCGGCGTATTCGCCGATAGTTTCGAGGAGCCGGTAGCGGATCGCACCCTTGTCGTCCTCGCCGACCGCGACGAGCGACTTGTCGACCAGCGAGTCGAGCGTGTCGAGCACGTCGCCCGGCTCCAGGCCGTCGCCCGCGCAGACATGTTCGGCGGCTTCGAGTCGCCAACCGCCCGTGAACACCGCCAGGCGGCGGAACAGCATTCGCTCCGTGTCGCCCAGTAGCTCGTGTGACCATGCAATCGCGCCGCGCAGCGTCGCTTGACGGGCATCCGCGTTGCGCGCGCCCTTGGACAACAGATCGAGCGCGTGGCCGAGTCGCTCGTTGAGCTGGGCCGGTGACAGCGAACGCGCCCGGGACGCGGCCAACTCGATCGCGAGCGGCAGCCCGTCGAGCCGCGTGCAGATCGCGGCGATGTCCGCCGCGTTGTCGGCGCTGAGAACGAACCCGGGGCGAACATCGCCGGCGCGGGCCACGAAGAGACGCACCGCGTCGGCGCCGGCCAGGGCGTCGAGATAGTCGGAGGGCCCAGCCGAGGGCAGACCGAGACCGGGCACCGGGTAACTCACCTCACCCGGCACCCGCAACGCCTCGCGCGACGTGGCCAACATCCGCAGCTTCGGGCATCGGGCCAACAGCGCCTCGGCCAGGGCGGCGGCCGCGTCGACGACGTGCTCGCAGTTGTCGAGGATCACCAACGCTCGGCGGTCGCGGAGATACCCGACGACGGTGTCGGTCGGATCAAGTCCCGGCTCCTCGCGCAAGTCCAGGGCTTGCAACAGCGCTGACGGGACCGAGGCGTCGTCGCTCCCCGGAGCGAGTTCAGCCACCCAGATTCCGCCACCGAACGCCTCGACCGCGTCCGCCGCGACCTGATACGCCAGGCGCGTTTTACCCGTTCCGCCCGGACCGAGCAGGCTCACCAGCCGGGCGCTCTCCAACATTTTCGCCACCTCGGCCAATTCGGTGTCGCGGCCCACGAAGCTCGACGTCTGGATCGGCAGGTTGTGTGTCACGAGGTCCAGCGAGCGCGGCGGCGGGAACTCGGCGACAAGACCGGGATGGCACAACTGCCACAGCCGCTGCGGACGCTCCAAATCCTTCAGGCGATGCTCGCCCAGATCGCCGAACCTCGCGCCGTCAGGCACAACACCGTTGAGCAGATCGGCCGTCGTGGCCGACACCAGAACCTGCCCGCCATGCGCCGCCCCGGCGATACGCGCCGCCTGATGCACGCTCAGCCCGAAATAGTCGCCCTCAGCCACCGACGCCTCACCGCTGTGCAAACCCATCCGCACCCGCACACCAGCATCGTCGAACCCTTCCCTGACCAAGCCCAACTGGGCGTCCAGCGCGGCAGCCGCCGCATCGCCCGGCCGTTCGAACGCCACGAAGAACGAATCGCCCTCCGTGCCGACCTCGTGACCGGCGTGCGCCGCGAACGCGGCCCGCAACACGGTGCGGTGCCGCTCCAGGACAGCCCCATACTCCCCATCACCGAGCAGCTGCAACAGACGCGTCGAGCCCTCTATATCACTGAACAGAAACGTCACCACACCCGAGGGCAACTCCGCCGCCATCACCATCCTCCCGAGCATCGAGACCGCGCCGACAGCGTAACGGGTACCCCGATGAGATCGATGGGGAGATCGAGGCCAACCACCGGGCCGCCGAGGAGGCCGAAGCGCTATGGCGACGCCAGCAAGACCTGCTGGCCCGTTGAAGCTGCTGCTTGACGTCCACCATTCGCCCGTCGCGGCATTTCCGAGCCGGGCCGATCGTCTTCCTCGGGACGCCCGGGGGCGGCGACTCGCTCGCGCTTCACCTAGCCACGACGGACGGGGAGCGGGCCCGAATCGGCCATAGCGGCGGCTACGACACTTCGGTATCCATCTGCCCGACCGGTCGACGGAGGCCATCGACGCGGCGGTACGACGCGTCGAGGATGCCGGTGGGCGACTTCTCGAACGCGGCGAGCACGCACCGGGCGTTCCGTACGCCTACGTGACCGATCTCGACGGCTACGCCATCGAGATCTGACGCACCCGGCCCGCGCGAGGAGCTCGGCGTCGCGATCCGGCCAGCAGTGCACCGGGCTGCCAGATGGCGGCCGTCGCTCCGTGCACCGCGGAGCACTACGTCTCGTCCAGCAACGCTTCCTGATCGAACGGCCCTAGACGCCACGCCGTGGAAGACGAACTCTCTGGCGCTACCACTCGCTCGAGCGCTAAGCCCGAACGCTGACCGCAGATCACCGGGTTACCAAGAGCGCGCCTTTAGACGTCATATGTCTGCTCCCACGACACGAACGCCCCCGACCCACGACACCATCGGGTGGTCCGGGAGGTCCTCGTCCAACTGCGAGTCGATCGCTGTGAGTGAGGCGCGCAACGCAGCGACCGCGCTGTCGCCGTATGAGCTCAGCCACTTACGCTCAATGGCCGCGATTGCTGCTCGCTGCTTGTTACGTAGCGCTCGGCCTTGCGGGGTCAAGGTGACGACTCCGCGGTCGAGTTGCATGATTGCGCTGCGACTGATCGCCCATTTCAGTTTGAAGTCATCGCCCCACCTCGCCGCTACCTCGCGCGCCGGCGCTCCCTCGGGTGGAAGCCAACGCACCATCGACGCCGCTGACAGAGACACCTCGCCGCGCAGTTCGACGTCCATGGCGAACTGCACAAGAGCCTGCGACAGCAGCGCCGCCAGCGGCAACGCCTTTACGGTGTCGCCGTCTGGGCGGACAACCGGAACCCAATCCGTGCCGTGAGTCGGGATGAAAGGAGGAGGAGGACGACGACGACGACGATGACGATGACGATGACGACGACGACACCGATGTCGAGGACGACTAACCCGGGCTAGTACACGGCCAGGTTCTTCCGGCATCTCCCCTAGCACCACAGTCCAACGCAAACTGGTGGCACCGATATCACGGTGCCACCAGTTTGCGTTGGGGATCTACGATCCCGACGAGAGCGACCACGTCGACGTCGACGTCTGTGCTTCCTGGAGGCCAGCGCCGAGGGCATCAGCGCGCTTTCGGCCGGCAGGTGCTGCGCGGCTACTGCGCCGACGAGGCGGGCACGCCGCGCATCCTGTTGCTCGACCCGTCGAGCTTCTTCGTCGTGGGGCTATGCCAACGCGACGGCGGCCGGCCCGCTATCGCCAGGCGTCGTTCGCGTCTTCCCATTCGTCGAAGCGGTCAATCCTGCCCTCGCTGTCGAAATGGAACAGGTGCGCAAGAGTTCCGTCGTGCACCTTGCCAGTCGACTTGACGGTGTAGCGCTCGGCGAGCGTGGCCGCGACGAGGTCGCCTTCGGCCAGGACGTGCTCGACCTCAAATTTCTCGATGTCGATCGTTTCCCCGACCTTGCCAAAGAATTCCGCGACCCCGGCGTGGCCTTTGAAGTCGCCCCGGAGAACCGAATCGGTGGCGATGTGCGAGCTCCAGAGCACGTTGTCCGAAGCAACGCCAGGATCGAGTCAAGGTCGCCGCGACCGAACGCCTCGTACGCGCTCAATGCGCTGGCCTTGTTCTCGTTCAGTTGGATCGTGCTGTCAATTGTCCTGTCCATTGGGTTGACCGTGCTGCTGAACGTCGCGATGCGCGCGTTCCCGAACGGGCAACGACGACTGGAGGAACGCGCCGAGGGGTGGCTCGCCGCGCCGCCTGACGAACCGCCACGGGTGCGCGTGTTCTTCCCCGGGAAGGCGATGCTCATCGGCTCGATCGGTTTAACCGTCCTGCTGAACGTGGTCACGGCACTGGCCCGCTAATCCTCTTCCCGCCATTGTGAGCTCGCTCCGAAAGGAGCTCCTCATAGAAGCCTTCGAGGTCGCGAATCAGCCGCCCCGACCCATACCTCCCCATCACGTTTTCGCGAGCAACCCGGCCCTTCTCGACGAGCTCCGATCTATGAGTGGCGGCGTGTACGAGGCAGTTCCCCATCGCCGCCGCATCCCCGGGTGGTACGAGGTAGCCCGTTCCCGAGGTCACGACTTCGGCGACTCCGCCCACGTCCGTCGCGATTGCAGCTCGCCCAGCTGCCGCTGCTTCGATCATCGCCACCGGTATGGCTTCGTTGTCCGAGGTCAGTACGGCGACATCACACGCGGCGAAGATGGAAGGCATGTCGAAGCGGAGGCCAAGGAAAGTGACGCTTCCGGAGAGCCCGAGGGTATTGGCCAGCTGCTCGAGCTCGGCCCGCAGTGGGCCGTCGCCCACGAGCAGGAGTCGCATCGAGGTACCTGTCTCTCGGGCATGAGCGACAGCTCTGAGCAGCACATCGACACGCTTGATCGGCACGAGCCGCCCGACGAACACGGCCAGGAAGTCATCGTCACTGACACCGAACTCGGCGCGAATGTGCGCCCCATCTGACCGCTCGCTCTGGGAGAACGGATCGAGGTGCAGCCCGGTCGGAATGACGCGAAACCTGTGCTGGGGGGCAACTCGCATGGTGACCAGATCATCTACCGTGGCCTGGCTGAGCCCGATCAGGCGGTCAGTGATGCGGGCGAGAGCCCGCTCGATGCCCCGGAATATTCTGCTCGTGGTTGGCCCAAAGTACCCGGTAAGGACGTGACCGTGATAGGTGTGCACGACAACCGGACGCCTTCCGAGAGCGATCCACGCAGCCAGCCGACCGACCATTCCCGCCTTTGCGGTATGCGTGTGCACGATGTCTGGCTGATACCGACGCATTATCCGGATCATCGTCAGCAGAGATCGGAGGTCGTCCTTCAGGCGCAGCTCTGGTCCAAGAGAGGCGACCTGCTCGACCCGGGCGCCGTTCGCGACGGCGAGGTGCTCGAAGGATCCTTCGCCGGGTCCGAGCGCCCCGGTGACCAGCACTGTCTCGTAGCGCTGAGGATTCAGCCCCCCGGACAAGATCGTCACATGGTGGGCGGGACCACCGACGTTGAGCCTGGCAATAATCCGCAGAATGCGGATCGGCCTTTCCGGTGGAGGGGAGGGTCGCCTCCACACGTGAGCAGCAGTGGTCCGAAGCGCGCGCCTTAGAGCACGGGGCCGCACGACCGCAACCCTAACGGCCCTCGGCACGGCCTCGATTCAGCCGGACGCCGCGGCGCAATGGTCCCCCTGCGGATGCCCGGCCCGAGCTGCGTCACAATCATGATCTGCTAGACAGATGGTCCAGTGGCGGTCAGGAACGGCACCCGTCCTGTTGGGGGATGGCGCAGCCTTCCCGGACGGAAAAGAGAGAAGGTCTGCGAATGAGAGTGGCGGTTACGGGAGCAGCGGGCTTCATCGGTCGGCCGTCCGTACGGGTCCTTCAGGAACGAGGCGATGACGTCGTGGCCATCGACCGCGTGGCTGATCACGACGTCGAGGCCATCGACATCCTGGATCAGCGTGCAGTTGACCGCGCCTTGGCCAAGTGCGATGTGGTTATCCATCTGGCCGGCGTCCTCGGTACCGCCGAGCTGTTCGAGAACCCGTATCGAGCTGTCGACGTGAACATCAATGGCACGCTGCACGTCTTGGAGGCGTGCCGGGACCACGACATCCGCTTTGTCGGGATCACGATGCTCCAGGTCTGGGAGAACGTGTACCAGGCCACGAAAAATTGCGCTGACCGCCTCGCTTCCGCGTGGCACCGCCACTACGGCATTCCCGTCAGCCATGTCCGTGCCTTCAACGGGTTCGGCCCGGGGCAGGCATACGGCCCGGGCCACCCTCGCAAGATCGTCCCGACCTTCGCTGCGGCGGCGTGGAACGGAGTGCCGATCCCGATTTGGGGCGACGGCACCCAGCTGGTCGACCTCGTCCACGTCGACGACATAGCCAGGATGCTCGTCGACGCGCTCGAGTTCGGAAACGACGAGCTTCTCGACGCTGGGACCGGCGAGGCGATCACCGTCAACGCGGTAGCGGAAATGATCAACGAAATGGCCGGCTCCGACAAGGGCATCGATTACCAGCCGATGCGACTCGGGGAGCACCGTGCCGAGGACGTTGTGGCGACCGGGGCCGGTTGGGAGCTTCTCAGCTGGCGTCCGACGTTTGAGCGGGAGTCCCTTGCCGAGACGGTGAAGACGTACGGCGACGCTTCTTGGTACGGCTGAGGCGTCGCCCGGCAGGCCCGGCCTGAGCGCAGTCGAGGCCCAACTGGCTTTCGAGCAGGTCGAGCGACGAACGTTCGTAGCCTCTGGCTACGATGAGACCCGCCCGGCTGCCGATTTCGCGGCCGCCAGGAGTTCTGCGGGGGCGCTCCCCCCCGCACCGTGCTCGAATCTTTCATAGCCTCGGCGCGCCACCGAAATCCGAACGTCTCGACGGTGTCGATCAACCACCACCAAACCACGAGGGGGTGGACGGGGGTTGGCGCTCCCCGTCGCGGCACAAGCCCACTCTTTCCTAGAGGCGACGATGAGAATCGAACCTGGTGAAGGGCAGCCGACACAAGAGCATGAAGGAGCTACGTCCGCCATCGTCGGGAGCCACCGAAATGCGAGGGCTGTTCGCGTTCGATCCTTAGTCGCTGTCCACGAAGCCGACCGACCCGGGCTGCCGCAAGAGCCGCCCCGACCGGTATGCCGACAACACGTGGCGAGCGACCGACTCGGCTTCGTTCGAAGCATCGATCAGGGTTGGCGTCGACCCCGGTCAGGTCATCGAACCTGGCATGAAACGCCTTGAGCTCGGCGAGGTCCCAGTTCACGCTGCCGTCCCGGTGTTTCATCCGGGCCAAGCAAACGGCCAGGTCGGCGCACAGCACGACGAAATGCACCTGGACTCCCCGCTGAGCACAGATCTGCGACAACGCATCGACGCCTTCGGGAAACATCGGGCTGTCCAAGATCACCGTGTAGCCACCCATCGCCAGCCGGTTTGCCGCCGCCCCGACGGCCGCACCGACCGAGTCGTACCGGCGGGCGCCCTCGGCACTGGCTGCATCAGGCCAGGGGTCATCGAACCAGAGGTAGAAAGTGTCCGCTGGGATGTGACGCTGGAGTCGAGCAGACCCACAAGATGCCGGCTGACAGTCGACTTGCCCACGCCCGAGCAACCGCTGACGACAACGATCGGAGCCACCATCCTCGTAAAGGTAAGGGCACGGCGGCCGGCTCCGATGTTTTCGCAGAGCGCGAGCGATCCGTTGCGGAGAACAGCGCCCGCCACCGTCGACCTGTCCCGCCCGCCCGTTCGCGACCGGACACAACCGCGGCCGTCGCCACCGCACTCGGAGTCACGGCACGTAGGCCACCGAGTTCGACGGGTCGTCGAGGTCGAGGGTCACGGTCACGCCGGTTGACGACGGGGTGTCGCCGAGCGCGTCGAGGTTCAAGACGATCGGTGGGTCCCATGCATCGGGGAGGCCCATCTTCCGCCGGAGCCACCTCGCGGCCCGCAGCCCGATGGTGTCGTAGTCGGGCACGTAGTTCGCTTCGATGTCGTCGGGACGAGTCTCGACGCCGGGCTCGAGTTGCAGGACGGTCGGGGGCGGAGGCGCCTCGTGCCGGAGCTGCATCTGGCGGAGATGGTCGAGCCACTCCATCTTCGTATGCCGTAGAAACTCGGTGAACTGCCTGTTGGCGCCGGTTTCGAATGCCCCCAGCTCGAGACTCCCGCTGAGGCGGCTGTAGCGCTCGAGCACGTCGAGACTGGCGAGGAAGTCGGCCCAGCGGCGTACCAGCAATTGGCCGAGTGCGACACGAGCCACCTCGGCGTGCACGACTCCGAGCGACGATGCCGCGGCGGCAATCGCGTCACGCCGACGGCGGCGCCTCAGGCGCGTGTCGACCTCGGCTTCAACGGCGTCGGCGAGCAGCGCGTCGAGGTCGCCGGTGAGGGCGCGCTCGCGCCACGTCGAGACGAGATCCTGCATGCGGTCGTGGATGCCGGCGAAGCGACGAAGCTGCTCTCGCGTGATCGTCTCGATCTGCTCAACCAGGGCCTGCTCGGCCACGGGCACGTCGTCGTCGGGCGACGTCGCGAAGCAGGTAGTGCCCGGGTCGCCCTGACGACCGGCGCGACCGCGCAACTGTTGGTCGAGTCGTCGGCTCGGGTGGTGCCCGAGGCCCCACACCATGAGCCCGTCGGGTGCGTCGCCGAGGCGGATGTCGACACCACGCCCGGCCATCTGCGTGGCGACGGTCACCGCGCCCCGCTGGCCCGCGTCGGTCACGATCGCCGCTTCGAGCTCGGGATGCTCAGCGGACAGCACATGATGAGCGACGCCGCGCGCGTCGAGCGCCGCGCTGAACGCACGCGACTCCTCGATCGAGCGCGTGCCAATCAGCACGGGCTGGCCTGCGTCCTTACGGGCCACGACGTCGTCGGCGACCGCGTCGTGCGCCGCGTCACGACCGGCGAAGGCAACGTCGGCGAGATCGGTCCGGATGACGGGGCGGTGCGTCGGGATCACGAGCACCGGCATGTCGACAGAGTGAGCCAGCTCGCGCTCGGCGCCTTCGAGGGTGCCACTCATGCCCACGACGCGGCGGTAGCCGGCGATATAGGAGCCGATCGACATGCGAGCGACGTCGCGGCGTTCGGGCGAGATCGCCAGTCCCTCCTTTGCCTCGATCGCCTGGTGCAGCCCGTCGCCCCACTGCCGTGCGGCGACGATGCGGCCCGTCAGCTCGTCGACCACTTGGACGACGCCCTCGCCTACGACGTAATCGTGGTCGCGGCGCAGTAGGTACTGCGCGCGCAGCGCCACCTCGAGGCGGTACGGCCAGTCGAGGGCGTCGCTGAAGAGGTTGTCGACGCCGAGGGCGCGTTCGCACGCGATGATGCCGGCGTCGGACAAACGCACGTCGCGCGTCGTCGCGTCGAATTCGACGTCGGCGGGGCCGAGCGTCGACACAACCTGCGCAGAACGCCGGATGGTCGCGGCCGCAGCCGGCGCGGGGGCGCTCAACACCAGGGGCGTGCGCGCCTGGTCGACCAACACGGCATCGGCCTCGTCGACGATGGCCACGACGCGGCCGCGCTGCACCGGCTTGTCCCCCGGCAACCACAACCCGTCACGCAGGTAGTCGAAGCCGAAGTCGCGCTCGGCGCCGTAGATGACGTCCGCCGCGTATGCGGCGCGCGCCGCGTCGCGCGACAGGCCGGGCGCGGTCACGCCGACTGTCAACCCGAGGTCGCGCAACACCGCGCCCAACCACGCTGCATCGCGGCACGCCAGGTAGTCGTTGGCCGTCATCACGTGTACGCCCGCGCCGAGGCGGCCGAAGAACAACGCGGGATGGATGGCGGCGAAGGTCTTGCCCTCGCCGGTGCGCATCTGCACACCCCACCCCGCGCACATGGCGATCCCAGCCATCACCTGCTCATCGTGCAACTCGACATCGAGCGCGCTGCGCACCGCGTTGATCGTCAGCGCCGCCGTTTGGATGACAGCACGCGTGGCGTCACGATCGTCGATCGCGCCGGGCTCGCAGGCCCGCACCGCGGGCACCATCGAACGAACCCAGTCCAGGCTGGGGCGGCGCGGTGACCACGCCGCGTCGAAGAGGACATCGGAGAACAAGACTCACCTCACAGTCGAGAAACGAACACGGACTCACAGGACGCGCCGGGGCGCGCCGAGTCAGTGGTCGGGTGAGTCAGGCGCGCGTCGCTGCCCGCTACGGCGACGGCGGAGGGGCACCGCCTGCGAGACCTGATCCCGAACAAGGACGATGAGCCCTCGCTCGGAGTAGAGCGCGCCCGGAACCAACACCCACAAGCTCGCCAGCGCGAGCACGCATGCGGTGAAGAGGCGGAGCGCCATCGCCCGCGACGTTAGAACACGCTGCGACTCCCGTCACCAACCCGGCAGCGTTGGAGGACACGCGCGCGTCGCAGCAGGTATGCCACCCGGCTTCCGAGGTCACCGCTACCCACTCGAGCTGGTGCGCGGTGTCGGATCGGCGCTCCGAGGGCCGGGATCAGGTTGCGCTCAGCTGCTTTCTCGCGGCGTGGATTTTGGCGAAGTCGATGAGGTTCAAGCGCAGAGCGGGATCATCGCCCACGTCGCAGAGACGAGCGCGAAGCCCGTCAGCGACCTTGGCGCCCTTTCCGATGACGAGCCCAGGCGAGAGCGTGTAGAGATGCACCACCCAATGCGGATGCCCATTCTCACCCTTCTCGCGTTCGAACATCACCGCCGAGACCAACCCGGGGTCAAGCGGCTTGTTGTATTCCTCAGCGATGGGCGCGAGGTAGTCGCGGATCGCAGATTGCATGAGAGCCATTGATTCGTACAGTTCGTCGCGGGTCGCCATCTTGAGCGGCATCCCTTTCTGCTGGCGGAGGAACTGAACGTCGGGAGCATGCTCGACCGAGCCGAGAGTCCATCGCAAGCCGGCGGTGAGGGGAACGCCCTGACCAGCACCGTTATTGGAGGCGACGATGAGAATCGAACTCATGTACGGGGCTTTGCAGGCCCCTGCCTAAACCACTCGGCCACGTCGCCAGAGCGGGCGACTGTAGTCGTGGCGGCTCCGGGCCTACCGTGCCCGATGGCGCACTGGCCCGACGGGCGACGGGGGGACCGCGCCGCGCTCGGGCTAGCGGCGCTGATGCTGGTCGCGGGCGTCGCGCATTTCGTGGTGACGGATCGCTACGCGGCCATCGTGCCCGCCGGACTCGGCGACGCGCGCGCATGGGTCCGGATCAGCGGAGCGGCTGAGATCCTGGCTGCAGGTTTGCTCGTCTCGCCGCGGACGCGGCGCGCCGGTGGCTGGTTCGTCGCCGCGCTGCTCGTCGCGGTCTTCCCTGCGAACCTCAAGATGGCGTTCGATGGCGGCGTGTCCGGGGAGACCGGGCTGCTCTTGAGCGGCCTCGCCGCCTGGCTGCGGCTGCCGCTGCAAATTCCGCTCGTCGTGTGGGCCGTTCGCGTCGCGACCTTCGCCGCCGCTCGCCGTGATTCCGAGCACGAGTTGGCCGCCGGCACCGGCTAACGTCTGTCACTCACTTGCGGTAGTAGCTCAGTTGGTAGAGCGCGACCTTGCCAAGGTCGAGGTCGCCGGTTCGAGTCCGGTCTACCGCTCCAGTGTCGAAGCCCCCGCCGCGGCGGGGGCTTCGGTCATTCCGCGGACTTGCGCTTCTTCGCCGACGACTTCCGCGCCGGCTGGGCCGCCGCCGGCGCGGCGACGGCGTCGGCGGCCTTCTTCAGCTCTTCGAGGGCATCGTCGAGGTGGCGGGCGATCTCGACGACCTCGGGGACCGTCTCGCGGCAGGCCACGAGACCGAAGTTCATCGTGTTCATGTAGCTCATCACGGTGATGTTCAGCCCGCCGCCATCCATGATCGGGCCCATCGGGTACATGGCGACCATGCGGGAACCCGCCGAGTAGAGCGGGAACGGCGGACCGGGCACGTTGGAGATCGTCACGTTGAACAGCGGTCGGTGCCGGTCGGCGATCTTCATGTTCGAGTAGAGCCGCGCGGCGCGCGCCGCGATTGCCGGCGCGGCGAACTCGGCCCAGTTCGTGAGCGTGTCGGCGCCAATGGCCTTGTCCTGCTCCTTCGCGTGGCGCGTCCCGTCGCTGATCGCGTGCAGTCGCTCGACGGGGTCGTCGACGTCGCTGGCGAGCGACACGAGCATCGAGCTGATGCGGTTGCCCATCGCTCCCTTCTCGTCCTCAGCGCGCACCGACAGCGGGACCATCGCCACGAGCGCGGATTCCGGTCGCTCGTTCTTGCCGTCGAGATGCCGCCGCAGGGCCCCCGCGCACATGGCGAGGACGACGTCGTTGACCGTGCCGCCGAGCGCGTTCTTGACCTGCTTGACCTCGTCGAGCGACATCTGCGTGAACGCGAACTTGCGGTGCGGTGAGATCGCCTGGTTGAGCGACGTGTTGGGTGCGCTGAACAACGCGGGCGGCGGCGAGACGCTCGGCTCGCGGTTCCGGCGGCGGACGTCCACTGCCGCCAGCGCGGTGCGCCGCAACGCCTTCGCGGCGGCGAGTGGCTGGCGGGCGAGCGACGAGAGCGCGTACGCGACGAGCTCCGCGTCGGACGGAATGGCGTCGGGTTGCCACGGCGGGTCGGGCGGATCGATGACGGTGATCTCTGGGGAGAGATCGAGCAGGTTCGCCGTGAGCTCGGCGCCGGAGACGCCGTCGATCGCCGCATGGTGGGTCTTCGTGACGACGGCGATATGGCCGCCCTCGAGGCCCTCGACCACATACATCTCCCACAAGGGGCGCCGGCGGTCGAGCGGTCGGCTCATGATCTCCGCGGAGAACGCGGCCAGCTCGGCGTCACCGCCCGGTGAGGGCAACGCGGCGCGGCGCACGTGGTAGTCGATGTCGAAGTCGGGGTCCTCGATCCACAACGGGTGGTGCAGTTGGAACGGCACCTCGACCAAGCGGCGCCGGAACGGCGGCAGGAGCGGGAGGCGGTTCTCGACCATCTCCTTGACCCGGTCGAACGAGTACGGCTCGACACCGCCGTCGGGGTCGAAGATCGCCGTCGAACCGACGTGCATGTGCGTCGTCGGGGTCTCGAGGTACAGAAAGGTCGCGTCGATCCCGGTGAGTCGCTGCATGGCCCAAAGGCTACCGCCGCGCTACTTGAGCAGTTTCGAGAGGCGCCGGTCGGCCAGCGGCTTGCCCTCGGTCTGGCACGTCGCGCAGTACTGAAGCGATTTGCTCGAGAAGCTGACCTCGCGAACGACGTCGCCGCACTCCGGGCACGGCTGGCCCGTCCTCCCGTGGACGCGCATCCCGCTCTTCTTCTCGCTCTTGAGCTCCGCGGCGGGCCGGCCCGCGGAGCGTTCCACAGCTTCGCCGAGCACGGCCAGGATCGCGCGGTGGAGGCGTTCGGTCTCGTCGGTCGTCAGTTTGTTCGCGTGCTTGAACGGCGACAGCTTGGCCACGTGCAGCGCTTCGTCGGAGTACGCGTTGCCGATCCCCGCGACGCGGCGCTGGTCGACCAGGACGCCCTTAATCTGCGCGCCACCCGCATCGGCGAGAACGGAGGCAAAGGTCGGCAGATCGAACTGTGTTGCGAGCGCGTCCGGGCCAAGCGTGGCCACGTGCTCGATATCCATCGGGTCGAGCACGACGTGCAGCTGGAGGCGCTTCTCGGTGCCCATCTCGGTGAGGTCGAAGCCGGCGCCGTCGTCGAGCACGACGCGTAGCGCGAGGGGGCTCTTGTTGGGCTTGATCGGCGTCTGCGGCACCGCCTCGCTCCAGCGCAGCCACCCGCCGCGTGCGAGATGGACGACGAGCCAGATGCCACCGGTGTCGAAGAGCAGGAACTTCCCTTTGCGTCGCACGGCGACGATCGACCGGCCTTCGAGCGCGTCAATGGGCGGATCGAACGTCTTCAGTGCGGCGATCGCGCCGACGCGAACCTTGGTGATCGCGTGCCCGGTGGCGCGCCCGGCGAGGAACTCGACGAGCGACGCGACCTCGGGCAGCTCGGGCACTGATTACCGCCCGGTGGAGCCGAACCCGGCATCACCGCGCCGCGCCGCGTCGAGCTCGTCGTGCTCAACGAAATCGCCGCGGTCGACGCGTTGAATGACGAGTTGCGCGATGCGATCACCGCGCTGCACCTCGTACGAGCTCGACGGGTCGGTGTTGACGAGGAGCACCTTCAGCTCGCCGCGGTAGCCGGAATCGACCACGCCGGGCGTGTTGAGGCACGTGATGCCGTGGCGCAGCGCCAGCCCGCTCCGCGGCATGACGAAGCCGGCGTATCCCTCGGGGACCGCGATCGCGATGCCGGTACCGACGAGCGCCCGCCCTCCCCCGTGTTCGATCTTCACGTCGTGCGCCGCGAGCAGGTCAGCACCGGCGTCACCGGCGTGCGCATACGCAGGCAGGGCGCGGTCGTCTTCGGGATCGAGTCGGCGCACGGGTACGGCTACCACGGGCTGAGCGTAACTACGGTGGCCGGGTGGACGGCGTGCTCGTGTGGATGGACCTGGAGATGACCGGGCTCGACCCGACGGCCGACCTCATCGTGGAGATCGCGACGCTCGTGACCGACGCCGATCTCAACGTGCTGGCGGAGGGCCCTGACCTCGTGGTCAAGGTCCCCGACGAGGCACTCGACGCTATGGGCGACGTCGTCAAGTCGATGCACAAAAAGAGCGGGCTGACCGACGCGATCAGAGCGTCGACCGTGACGCTCGAGGAAGCGGGCGCGGCGACCCTCGATTTCATCCGCGCGCACGCACCCGAGCCCCGCTCGGCTCCGCTGTGCGGGAACAGCATCGGGACCGACCGGCGCTTCCTGCTGCGCTATCTCCCGGAGATCGAGGAGCACCTGCACTACCGGTGCGTCGACGTGTCGACCATCAAGGAGCTCGCGCAGCGCTGGTATCCGGAGCTGTTCGCCGGTCGGCCCGACAAGTCGGGTGGTCACCGCGCGCTCGCCGACATCCTCGACAGCGTCGCCGAGCTGAAGTACTACCGCGCCGCGGTGTTCATTCCGCCGCCGGCGCCTGCGCCCGCCGGCTGAGGAGCCGCAGGATGCGGGCGCGGTTGTAGCGCTGGCTCACGATGCACGGCACGTTGACGGCGACGCCGTAAACGAGCATCGGCACGGCCGCGTACCACGGGTTCCACAATGCGAAGAAGGGTGCAGCCGCCATGACCAGCCAGTGCGAGAGCTCGGCGCGGCGGGTCTCGGCCGCATAGCGCTCGAGTGCGGCGGTCGACCTCCCCCCGACGCTCGACTTGTCGAACCCACCGGCGAACACCGCGCCCGCCTCGGGCAACATTCTCTTCCACGACCGCACCCGCCCGACGCGCTGCCAGAACTGACCGTCGTCCTCCCATCCGCGGATCCGCGTCACCCAGCGCTCGCGGCTCACGGTTTGCACCGACCACCGGTGCGCCAGGTACCCGACTGTGACGTGAACGGTGAGCCATACCGCGACATCCAGGAGTACCAGGGCGGGCTTGCTCACGGCCCGCTCACTTGGCGCGGCCGCCGACCGCCCGCGCCTTCCACGCGACCGGCCGGCCCAGCGCGCGCAGTGCGATGGCGCGGACGAACACGAGGAGGAAGACGGCGAGCGGGATCGCGTACAGCGCAGCCGCGAGCCGCGGGAATCGCCCGCAGCGCCGCAGCAGCACCGCCACCGCGGCGGCGTACGCCGCGTAAGTGAGGGCGGCGATGAGCGACGGACGGGCGATGACTCCGAATGCCGCGGTGATGCACCCGCTGAGCCACGCGACGACGAGCAGGAGCACGAGCGGACGGGTGGCTGTCGCGCCGGCGGCGATGTTCTTCGTCCACCCGTCGATCAGCTGCCGCAAGCCGCCCGGATACATCCGGTAGGTGACGTCGTCGCCACCGGCGAAGGCCACGACGGGCCGCCCGTCGGCGCGGTAGCGCGCCGCCAGCGCGACGTCGTCGACGATACTGCCGCGCACCTCCGGCGCGGCGTGGCCGCCGACGCCCGCGTAGGCGTCGCGTGTCGTCGCCAGGCACGGCCCGAAGGCGCCGATCGTGCGCGCGTGACGGCCGAGGACCGTGAACGCATTCGTGCCCATCAGCGACACCAGCACGAAGAACGCGTTGAGCGCTTCGTACGGCCGCGCGATCACGTGCGACGGCTGGACGGTCACGAGCCCGCGGCCGTGCCCGTCATCGTGCGCTGGGACGACCGCCGCGAGGCGAGCGATCACGTCGGGTGCCGTGAGGCGAACGTCGGCGTCGAGGAACACGACCGTTCCGGCCTTCGACGCCGCGACGCCTGTCGCCGCGGCGTGCGGCTTCCCGAGCCACCCGTCGGGCACGGGCCCAGCGTCGACGACTCGCGCGCCGTGGGCCGCGGCCCGCTCGGCCGTCGCGTCGTCGGAGTTGTCGTCGACGACGACGATCTCGGTCGGATGCGGCCGCTGCATCGTGATCGACGCCACCGCGTCCGCGATGTTGTCGCCCTCGTTGCGCGCCGGGACCACGACCACGACATCGGAGTCGACTTCGTAGCCGACACTGGTGCCCGCCGGCAGCCTCGGGAACCGGCACAGCAACAGCGGGCCGATCGACCACCGGAGAACTTCGACCGCAACCGCGAAGTCAGTCAATAAACGAGCGGATCTGCTCGATCGTGGCGGCGGCGTTCGGGCCCATCGGCGTGACGTTGAGCGTCGTGACGCCCGACTCGCGGAACGCTTCGATGCGCTCCTTGACGTAGCCGGCGGGACCGACGAGCGTCATCGACTCGAGCAGTTCCGGCGGAACCGCTTTGGCCGCCTCCTCCTTCTTTCCGTCGAGATAAAGGTCCTGGATCTCGTCGGCCTCCTTCTCGAAGCCGTAGCGGCGGGCGAGGTCGTTGTAGAAGTTCTGGCCGCGCGCGCCCATCCCGCCGACGTACAGCGCAACGAACGGACGGGCGAGATCGCGCAGACCTTCGAGTCCGTCGCCGATGGCCACCATGCCGCCGGCGACGATGTCGAGCGGCCCCAGGTCCGGCGAGCGCTTCGCCGTTCCCGCCGCGAGAGCGTCCCCCCAGACCGATGCCGCTTTCTCCGGCACGTACAGGATGGGCAACCACCCGTCCGCGACCTCGGCCGTCAGCTCGACGTTCTTCGGACCGAGCGCGGCGATGTAGATCGGGATGGTCGCGCGGACGGGATGGGTGAGCATCTTGAGGGGCTTGCCCAGGCCCGTCCCCTCCTCGGAGGGCAACGGCAAGGTGTAGAGGCCGTCGTGCTCGAGGCGCTCGCGGCGCCACACCTTGCGGCAGATCTCGATGACCTCCCTCGTACGCTGCACCGGCTTGTCGTACTTGACGCCGTGGAAGCCCTCGACGACCTGCGGCCCGGATGCGCCGATGCCGAGCAGCGCGCGTCCGTTCGACAGCGCGTCGACGCCCGCCGCGGTCTGGGCCAGCAGCGCAGGCGTCCGCGAGTAGATGTTGAGAATGGCCGATCCGATCTTGATCCGCTCGGTCTTGGCCGCGATGTAACCCATCAGGCTCACGGCGTCGAATCCGTATGCCTCGGCCACCCACGCGACGTCGAGACCGGCGCTTTCGAGGTCGACGAGTTGGTCGGCGGCCTCGGCGAAACCGCCGGCGTAACTGAGCTGGCTGGAGAGCTGCATAGGGGCAGCGTCGCCTCAACTTGACCGGGCGGTCAAGTACGGTCGGCGCGTGGCGACCGACGAGTTACCCCGGCCGCCGAAACAGGAGCAGTTACCGGCCGAAGCCGAGGTCACCGAGGTCGGACCGAACGTCCTGCGCATGCAGTTGCCGATCGCGATGCCCGGGCTCGGACACGTGAACGCGTATGCCTTCGTCGACGACCGCGGTGTGGCCGTTCTCGACGCCGGGCTCCCCGGTCCGAACACGTGGCGCACGCTGGTGGCGCGCTTGCGCAGCGCAGGTTTGCGGGTGCGCGATGTGCACACGGTGCTGGTCACGCACTCGCACCCCGATCATTTCGGCTGCGCGGGCCGGCTGGCCACCGAAGCGCGCGCCGACCTGGTGACGCACGCCGCGTTCCGTCTGTTCTGGGGTCCTGGGCAAGACCCGTGCACCGACGCCGCTCACGATCACACCAACGACCATGATCTGGGCCTCGACGCAGAAGACCTGCCGACGGGCAACGCGTGGCTGGAGCCACCACCGTGGGGCGGCGAGCGCAGCCAGCCGCCGCTGTCGCGGCGGCTCATGTACAAGGCGATGCGGTCGCGCCTGCTCGGCAACTACCGCCTCCCGCCGGCAACACGCCACGTGCACCACGGCGACGTCGTGCGGCTGGCGGGGCGCGACATGTTCGTCGTGCACACACCCGGCCACACGCTCGACCACGTGTGCATCCACGATCCGGAAGCGGGCTTGGCGTTCACCGGCGATCATCTCCTGCCGACGATCACGCCCCACATCTCGGGGATCGCCGCCGGACGCGACCCGCTGCGGAACTTCTTCGCATCGCTTGACCGCGTCGCCCACCTCGAAGCGGTGAACACCGCGCTGCCTGCGCACGGCCACCCCTTTGGCGACGTCGCCGCACGCGCCGCGGCCATCCGTGACCACCACGAAGGACGCCTCCGCAAGCTCGGTGAGATCTGCGCGGCGGTCGGACCGGCCACGGTGCGGGAGTACTCGCACCAGCTGTTCCGCGCCGCCCGCTGGGGTCCGATGGCCGAGAGCGAGACGTACGCCCATCTCGAACATCTGCGCCTGGCCGGCCGCGCCGAGCGTCATGACGGTGAAGAAGTGCCCGTCTACAGCGTGAACGGGCCGTAACGCGCGCATCCGGGCACGCGAGCGCAATGCCGGATACGATTTCCTGCTTCGCCGCGCACCATAAGGGTGCGGGGGCGACAAGGGGGAATTCAATGCGTCGAATCGTGCTGCTGGTGGCCGCCGTCGTCGGGATAGCGCTGCCGGCGATCACGCTGCCGGCCGAAGCCCACGAAGCCAACCACCCGATCGTGCTGATCCCTGGATGGCACGGCGACGCGACGACCTTCGACGAGATGATTCCGAAGCTGCAGGCGCAGGGCCTGACGGTCGTCGACTTCGACACCACGAAGGCGGGCGCGCAGGCGATGGCCTACGCGCCGACCGGCTCTGGCCAGCACATCTCCTACGTCGCCGCCAAGGTGGTCGAGGAGAAGATCAACGCCGCGCTCACGGCCAACGGCTACGCGTCAACGCAGAAGATCGACATCGTCGCCCACTCGATGGGCGGGCTCGTCTCCCGGTTCCTCATCGAGCAACCTGGCGCGGACGTCGACTACTGGTCGAGCACGTCGGGCTGGTACGGCGACGGCGTAGCCGACCTGGCCACCAACTGGGCCAGCCGCGTCGACGACCTCATCATGCTCGGCACGCCCAGCCACGGGACGTGGGAGGGCTGGGTTCCGGGCACGCTGGGCGGGTTCGCGAACTGGAACCAGACCGGCGGCGACATGGCCCCCAACTCGCGCTTCCTCACGCGGATGGGCTACGCGGAGAAGGCGGGCGAGTACTACACGACCGTCGGTGGCGACCCCTGGTACCTCCAATGGCTCACCTACGACTACAACGCCGACGGCATCCGCCACGGCTTCGACGGCGTCGTGCCCGCCGAGTCGCCCTTCCTGACCGGCTCGAACCAGTTCCTGGTCGGCGGCCACCACGGCGAGCTCGTAACCCAGGACCAGCCCCTCGACATCGTGATCCAGGAACTCGGGTATACGTCGACCCAGACCGGTACGGGCTCGGCCAACATCGCCGGCCAGGCCACCGTAAAGCTGGAGCTGGCGAACATCATCAATGACCACGACGGCGGCACCACTGATGAGTTCCGCTTCGACGTGTACGTCGACCCGGACGGTAACAGCGACGGCTACTCCTACGTCAGCCAGATCGCCTACGACCGCGACGCGCCGTTCAACCAGAACTGGGGCAACGCCGGACCGGGCTCGGCTGTAATCAACCTGCCCGGCACCGCGCCGCGCTTCGACATCAAGCTCGACGTGTGGGAATCCGATCCGTTCGGCGCGCGCGAGGCCGTGTCGACCGTGTTCTTCCGCGACCTGATGCTGTCCGACGACCTCGACGGCATGGACTACTACTCGAGCACTGCGGCGGACGCCAAGGGCGGCACGAACAGCTTCCGCCTGTCGGTGAACGGCGCGACGTCAGATCCCGGCGAGACCCGCCTCGTGACGTTCGGGTACGACAAGGCCTACATCCAGAACACGCTCGAGTCGTTCGGCAACTCCGAGGCGCAGTTCACGCTGCACGCCGGCCGCGACGGCTACGCCGGTACGTACTACCGCGGCTCCCCGACCGACGGCTCGCACTACAGCCGCGGCACCAACACGTGGGCCAACATCGGCGTCGACGCGAAGAACAACGGCGTCGTCGAGAGCGAGACGGTGTGGTCGGGACGCATGCTCAACAGCGCCACGTGGCGCTTCGACGCCGAGTACTTCGACGACGACGGCGGCTGGTCGTCCCGCGACTCCGGCGGGATCTACGCGTGGACCGGATCGGTGGCGACACTCGCCGGCGGCCGGACCAACCGCTCGGGCACGGCCGACACCGACTGGGACGTGTACTGGTTCACGAACGTCACGGGGTAACAGAAGTCGCTCGTGAATCGATTGTGACCGTGCGCGCGCCGTTCGGGTGGTGGCCGACGGGGCCGAACGGCAAGCGCTGGTCGTGGGCGTTAGGCGCGGCCACAGTCGCGCTCAGCATCGTGCTCGGTGTCCTCGAACAGCAACTGAAGGACGCCGGCGCGAGCATCGTCGATTTCGAGTTGGCGCGGACGTTCAACCGCAGTTTCGAGATCATCACGGGCTGGGCCGAAGCCGGTCGCATCGGGACCGCGAAGACGAGCGTGCTCGTCGACTTCCCGTATCTGGTGCTCTACGGGCTGACGCTCGCGGCCGCGGCGACCGGTCTCGGACGACGTCTCACCGAGCGCCGTTACCAGCCCGCGGGCCGGTGGGGCCTCGGCGTCGCGTGGGCGGCGGTCGTGGCCGCGCTGCTCGACGCCGCCGAGAACGTGTGCCTGTGGCTGCAGCTAACCGGCGGGCCGCGGCGCATCTACGCGTTGCCGGCCGTTGTGTTCGCTACCGCGAAGTTCGTGGTGCTCGCCGTCGTCATCGCGTATCTGGTTGTGGGGGGTCTGGCGTCGCTGCGCGACCGGCGCGCGTAGCTTGAGCGCATGCCCGCCCTCGTAGCCGAACGCTCGTGAAGCCGGTCTGAGATGCTGATCGGTGACATAGAACTGATCCCGCTCTCGGACGGGATGTGCAAGCTTCCCCAGCAGTTCTATATAGGGCTCGACTTCTCGACCCACCCGGAACTCTTGGCCGACGACGGTCGCGTGCACATCCCGATCGGGTGCTACCTGGTGCGGACCGGGGACCGTCTCGTGCTCCTCGACGCCGGGCTCGGCCCGGACGTCGACGTCGGCTGGGCACGCGGCGGCGACCTCCCCGCGCAGCTGGCGGCGCACGGCGTGCAGCCCGGCGACATCGACACGGTCGTGACCAGCCATCTCCATCTCGACCACGTCGGTTGGCTCGCGGTGGCCGGCGACGGCGGTGAGATGCGGCCCTACTTCCCCAACGCGACCGTTCGCTACGGCCACGCCGACTGGGACCAGTTCGTCGACTCCGCTGCGCCAGACGATCGCACCCGCCGGGTGATGGAGGCGATGGCTGCGTCGGGTCGGCTCGAACCGATCGACGGCGACATGGTGGCGCTCGCTCCTGGCCTGACCGCACGGCACACGCCGGGCCACACGCTCGGGCACTACTGCCTCGTCGTCTCCTCCGGCACCGAGCGGGCGTTTCTCCTCGGCGACGCCGTCGAGTGCCCGCTACAACTCGAGGAGCCCGACTTCTACGCCATGAGCGACGTCGACCCCAAGCTCGCGGCCCGGACACGCGAGCAGCTGTGGCGCGAGCTCGAGGGCACCGAGGCGCTCGTCGGCGCCGCGCACTTCCAAGGCCTCGAGTTCGGCCGCGTCATGCGCGGCTCGGGCACGAACTACCTGCTCGTCTAAAACTCTCAGCCGGCGCGAACGCCGGGCAACACCTCGGCGGGCGGGCCGTCGGCGATGATGCGGCCGCCGTCGACGACGAGGACGCGATCGGCGATCTCGACCGTCGAGAGGCGGTGGGCGATGATCACCGCGGTGCGGTCGGCCAGCAGCGTTCGCAGCGCCTCTTGGACGAGCCTTTCCGTCGGCAGGTCGAGCGAGCTGGTGGCCTCGTCGAGGATCAGCACGCGCGGGTCGGCCAGGAACGCGCGCGCGAACGCGACGAGCTGGCGCTGCCCCGACGACAGCCGGCCACCTCGCTTCGCGACGTCGGTGTCGTAACCCTTCGGCAACGCGTCGATGAAGACGTCGGCACCGATGGCGCGCGCCGCGGCCTCGACCTCGGCGCGCTTCGCGCCGGGGCGCCCGAGGACGATGTTGTCGGCGACCGACCCGGAGAAGAGAAAGCCCTCCTGCGTCACGGTGACGACCGCGCGCCGCAGGTCGTCGTCGGCGAGGTCACGCAGGTCGATGCCGTCGAGCAGGACACGGCCGTCGGTAGGGTCGTAGAAGCGTCCGATGAGCCGGGCGATCGTGGTCTTACCCGCGCCCGTGCGGCCGACGAGCGCGACCGTCTGCCCCGCGGGAATGTGCAGATCGACGTGCGGCAACACCACGATGTCATCGCGGTAGCTGAAGGTGACGCCGTCGAAGCGAACGTCACCCTCGGCTGAAGGCAGCGGTGTGGGCCGATCGGGCTCGGCGACGGTGGCCTGCTCGTCGAGCACGCCCGAAAGCTTCTCGAGTGCCGCGGCCGCCGACTGGAACACGCTGTAGAACTGACTTAGCTCCTGAACGGGCTCGAAGAACTGCTTCAGGTAGAGAAGGAACGCGGCGAGCACACCCACCGTGATCTCGCCGTCGAGCACGCGGCTGCCACCGACGAGCAGCACGGCGGCTGCGGTGGCGTTGCCGAGCATGCGCACGCCGGGCCCGTAGATGGCGCCGAGTCGCGAGGACCACACGTTGGCATCGGCGTACTTGTCGTTGAGCTCGGTGAAGATCGCCTGGTTGCGCGGCTCACGGCGGAACGCCTGGACGGCGCGCACCCCTCCCATCGTCTCGACAAACTGCACGATCACGGCCGTAACCGCCTCGCGCGTCGCGCGATACGCGCGGGACGAGTTCGAACGGAACCAGATCGTGAGAGCGAGCACGAAAGGCAGCGAGGCGAGCGCAACGAGCGCAAGCGGCACGTCGAGCAGGAGCATCAACACGGTGATGCCGATGAGGAACAACAGGGACCAGCTGAGGGTGGTCAGGCCGTACGCGAGGAGCTCGCCGATGGCGTCGATGTCCGACGTCAGGCGGCTGATGACGCGGCCCGACGTGTAGCGCTCGTGGAAGCCGACGCTGAGCTTCTGGAAATGGTCGTAGACGCGCGACCGGAGGTCGTACAGAACGTCCTGGCCGATGCGGCCGGTGAGCTTGGTGAACTCGTAGTCGGTGACGCCGGCGGTCACCGCGGCGACGACGTAGAGGCCGACGAAGAGCACGAGCTTGCTCATTGACCCGCTCTCGACGAGCGGCGGGATGCCCGAGTCGATCGCCAGCTTGACCAGCCATGGGCCGGCGAGCGCGCAGAGGTTGTACACGAAGATGGTGGCCACCGAGCCGACGACGGCACGGACGTGGGGCCGAAGCACCGACAGCAGCAGCCGCTTGCTGCGACCACGCAGGAAGCTGGCCATGCTCGCGGTGATCTGGTCCTGGCCCTCGGCGGCGACGCCGTGCCAGTCGTTCGCTGGTGCGGTCACTACGCCACCTCCTCGCGGCCGACATCGGCGAGGACGGCATCGTCCAGCGCCGTCTCGTCTAGGCCCGGCTCGCCGAGGACCGTTTCGTTGAGGACCTCTTCATGCGTCTCGCCGATCACGGCCGCGTACTCCGGGTTCGTGGCCAGCAGGTCGCGGTGCGTGCCGACCGCCGCGATCTTTCCGTCGTGGAGGAACGCGACGCGGTCGGCGAGCGCCACGGTCGACGGCCGGTGCACGGCGATGATCGCCGTCACGCCGCCGAGAACGCGGTGGAGCTCGGCGTGGACTCGCTCCTCGGTGCGTACGTCGAGCGCGGAGAGCGGGTCGTCGAGAACCAGCACGCCGGGGCGCCCGACGACGGCGCGGGCGAGAGCGACCCGCTGGCGCTGTCCGCCACTCAGTGACAGCCCCTGCTCGCCGACCCGGGTGTCGAGGCCCCAGGGAAGGTCCTCGACGAACTTGGCCTGGGCGACGTCGAGCGCCTCGGCGAGGTCGGCGTCGTCCACGTGATCCCCGGCGAGCAACACGTTCTCGCGCACGCTGGCGGAGAACAGGTTTGGCTCCTCGAACGCGACCGCGACACGGGCGCGCAGCTCGGACAGCGACAGGTCACGTATGTCCAGGCCGTCGATCGAGATCCCGCCCCCGGTGGTGTCGAGCAGGCGCGGGATGAGGTTGAGCAGCGTCGTCTTGCCCGACCCGGTGGCGCCGACGAGCGCAAGGGTCTCCCCCGGGCGGACCTCGAGGTTGACGCCGTCCAGGACCACCGTGTCCGAGCCGGGATAGGCAAAGGACACGTCGTCGAAACGAACTGCGCTCGCACCGGGCGGGAGCGGCGCGGGATCCGCGACCTCTTCGATCGCCGGTTGGGTGTCCAGTACTTCGAAGACGCGCTCCGTCGCGGTCGCCGCTTCCTCGCCCATGGCGATGATCTCGCCGAGTGACTCGACCGGCCAGATCAGCATGACCATCAGCGACAGGAAGGCCACGAGGCCGCCGATGGTGAGCGAACCGTCGGCCACCGCGACCGCGCCGCCGAGCAGGACGGCGGCTTGGCTCAACTTGGGGAACTGGCCGAGCAGGCCGAAGAAGCGGGCGCGCAGCCGCGCCATCTCAATCGAACTGGCGCGTACCGTCCCGGCGCCGCGCAGGAATCTCCCGTGCATCTCGCGGCGACGCCCGTACGCCTTGATGACGCGCACGCCCTGCGCGCCCTCCTCGACCATCGTCGTGAGGTCACCGGTCTGGTCCTGGACGAGCCGGCTCACCGCGCCGTAGGACTTGTTGAACTGCTTCGACAGCCAGATGACCGGCAGGAAGCCGACGGCCGTGAGCATGGCCAGCCAGAAATGCATGCGCGCGAGCAGGAAGATCACGAACACGAACGTGCAGGCGTTGATGAAGAGGAAGGTCAGCCCGTAACCGATGAAGCGGCGGATCACCGAGATGTCGCCGATGGCGCGCGACAGCAGCTGGCCGGTCTGCCAACGATCGTGGAAGCCGACATCGAGCGCTTGCAGGTGGGCGTAGAGGTCATTGCGCATCTCGGTTTCGATGCCGACCGCGACCTTCGCGAGGGTGAACCGCCGGAGGAAGGCGAGCAGACCCTCCACGATGCCGAAGGCCAGCGCCAGGAGCGCCAGCGGGAGCAGGCCCGGGCGGTCGCCCCGCGCCAGCGGACCGTCGATCACGGCCATCGTCACGAGCGACACGGCGGCCGCGGCGATAGTCGCGACCAGTGAGGCCACGATCATGAATGCCATGCGACCGACGTGGGGCCGGACGTAGCTACGGACGCGCCAAAGCGCAAAGCGATGCATAGGAGAAGCCCATTGTCCCAACTCGCGCTCCCAAAAGCCCAATCAATTAAACGGCAGGTCCCGCGGCCCGACCCGCCTAGCTTCTCGGGGTGGGATCCGTCGCCGTCGACCGCTTGGGGTACCGGCTACAGGGCGGCCGGACGCTGTTCACCGACGTCAGCTTCGCCGTCGGCGGTGGCAGTCACACCGCCCTAGTCGGCGACAACGGCGTGGGGAAGACGACGCTCCTGCGCATCCTGGCCGGTGACGAGCCGGCGACCGAGGGCACCGTGCGGGTCGACGGCACGCTCGGGGTGATGCGCCAGCTCGTGGGCATGCGAGGCCAGGACCTCACCGTGCGCGACCTGCTCATCAGCCTGGCGGCGACAGACCAGCAGTCCGCGGGCCGCGAGCTCGACGGCGCCGACGCCGCGCTGCACGCAGAGAGCAGCGAGAAGAACGGGCTGCGCATGGGAGCGGCCGTCACCCGGTGGGGCGACGTCGGCGGGTACGACCTCGAGGTCGTCTGGGACTCGGCGTGTCTCGCGTCGGTGCGGCGCCCCTACGACGAGGTCGCCACTCGCCCGCTCACGACGCTCTCGGGCGGCGAGCAGAAGCGGCTCGCCCTCGAGGTGCTGCTCCGCGGCGAGGCCGACGTCCTGCTCCTCGACGAGCCCGACAACTTCCTCGACGTCCGCGGCAAGAACTGGCTCGCCGACCAGCTGAACGCGACATCGAAAACGGTGTTGTTCGTCACCCACGACCGGCAATTGCTCGCCGACACCGCCCGCCGCATCGTCACGCTCGAAGGAAACGGCGCGTGGATTCACGGCGCCGGCTTCGAGAACTATCACCAGGCGCGCCAGGACCGCTTGGCCAAGCTCGACGACGACCACCGGCGCTGGCGCGGCGAGCGCGAGCGGCTGGTCACGTACATGCGCACGATGAAGCAACGTGCCGGGATCAGCGAGGCGCTCGCGAACCGAGCGAAGGCGGCGGAGACCCGCCTGCGTCACTTCGACGAGGCCGGTGCCCCGCCCGAACCGTTGAAGGACCAGCAGATCAACATGAAGCTGGGCGGTGGGCGCACAGCCAAGCGGGTGCTGATTGTCGGGCAGCTTGCGCTCGACGGCCTCACCGACCCGTTCAGCACGGAGATCTGGTTCGGCGACCGCGTCGCCGTCGTCGGCCCGAACGGCACCGGCAAGACCCACTTCTTGAAGCTGCTCGCCGGGGAGCCGATCGCCCACAGCGGATCGTGGACGCTCGGGTCGCGCGTCGTCACCGGCCACTTCTCCCAGACCCACGACCACCCCGAGCTCATGGGCAAGCGCGTCCTCGACATCCTCGCCCGCCACAACCTCACGCTCGGCCCGGCCATGTCCGCGCTGCGCCGCTACGAGCTCCAGACTGCGGCCGAGCAGAACTTCGAGACGCTCTCGGGTGGCCAGCAGGCACGCCTCCAGGTGCTCCTGCTCGAGGTCGCCGGTGCGACCATGCTGCTGCTCGACGAGCCGACCGACAACCTCGACCTGGTCTCCGCCGAGGCGTTGGAGGACGCACTCACTGCCTTCGAGGGAACCGTCGTCGCGGTCACGCACGACCGGTGGTTCCT
>Ga0183260_10000197_pt1 | contig 46998 bp, 46 predicted proteins | sample AntDrymUQ4972206_2_FD_129768 | JGI IMG/M metagenome (GOLD analysis project Ga0183260, IMG submission 129768) | Polar desert sand microbial communities from Dry Valleys, Antarctica - metaG UQ497 (22.06) (version 2) (version 2) | ecosystem: Environmental > Terrestrial > Soil > Desert | place... | reverse complement strand
GATGCCGTGGGCGGTCTCGTACGCTGCGATCTCGTCCTCGTGGCGGAGGGTGAGGGCGATCTCGTCGAGGCCGTTGAGGAGCCGGTGTCGGATGGCGTCGTCGAAGTCGAACGGGATCTCGCGGCCGTCGGGCGCGACGACGACGCGGCGCTCGAGATCGACCGTGAGCTCGGAGCCCGTGTCGAGGTCGACTCCTTCCATCAGCCGCTCGATCTCCTCCTCGGGCAGCGTCACGGTGAGCAGGCCGACCTTGCCCGCGTTGGAGTGGAAGATGTCGCCGTACGACGGTGCGACGACCGCCTCGAAGCCGTAGTCCTGGAGCGCCCAGGCCGCGTGCTCGCGCGAGGAGCCGCAGCCGAAGTTGCGCCCGGCGAGCAGCACCTTGCCGTCGCGGAACTCGGGCCGGTTGAGCTCGAAGCCGGGTCGCTCGGCGCCGTTCTCGTCGTAGCGCCAGTCGTGGAAGAGCACCCCGCCGAAGCCCGTGCGGTCGATCCGCTTGAGGAACTGCTTGGGGATGATCTGGTCGGTGTCGACGTCCGGGCGGTCGATCACCGCGACGCGGCCCGAGACGACGCGGACGGGCTTCATGCCGGCATCGGCTCACGGTCGAGCGTGCGGACGTCGACGAAGCGGCCGTGGAGCGCCGCCGCGGCGGCCATCGGCGGGCTGACGAGATGCGTGCGGCCGCCGCGGCCCTGGCGGCCCTCGAAGTTCCGGTTCGACGTGGATGCGCAACGCTCGCCCGGTGCGAGCACGTCGGGGTTCATGCCGAGGCACATCGAGCAGCCCGCGAGCCGCCACTCGAAGCCCGCGTCGAGGAAGACCTTGTCGAGGCCTTCCGCCTCCGCCTGACGGCGCACGGTCGCCGAGCCGGGGACGACGAGCGCAGTTACTCGAGCATTGATCGAGCGGCCGGCCACGATCTTGGCAGCGGCACGCAGGTCGGCGATCCGCGAGTTCGTGCACGAGCCGATGAAGACCCGGTCGATCCGGATCTCGTCGATCCGCTGCCCAGGCCGAAGCGCCATGTAGTCGAGGGCCCGCTCGACAGCCGCTCTGTCGGCGGGGTCGCCGCAGGCGGCCGGGTCGGGAACGACGCCGTCGATTGGCGCGACCATGCCCGGGTTCGTCCCCCACGTCACCTGCGGCACGAGCTCGGAGACATCGACGACGTGATGCGTGTCGAACGCCGCGCCCGGCTCGGAGCGAAGCGTCCGCCAATCCTCCACCGCGCGCTCCCATGCCTCGCCCTCGGGCGCGTGCTCGCGGCTCTCGAGGAACGCGAACGTCGTCTCGTCGGGCGCGATCATCCCACCGCGCGCGCCCCACTCGATCGACATGTTGCAGATCGTCATCCGCTCCTCCATCGAGAGCGAGCGGACGGCCTCACCGGCGTACTCGACGACGTGCCCGACGCCGCCGTCGACCCCGAGCTGCCCGATCGCGCCGAGGATCATGTCCTTCGCGGTCAGCCCGGCCGGCAGCGCACCGACGAACTCGAGCAGCATCGTCCGCGGCCGCTTCTGCGGCAGCGTCTGGGTCGCGAGCACGTGCTCCACCTCGGACGTCCCGATCCCGAACGCCAGTGCGCCGAACGCGCCGTGCGTCGAGGTGTGGCTGTCGCCGCAGACGATCGTCATCCCCGGCTGTGTCAGCCCGAGCTCGGGCCCGATCACGTGGACGATCCCCTCGCGCCCGGAGCCAGTCGCATGGAGCTCGATCCCGAACTCCGCGCAGTTCGCGCGCAACGCGTCGAGCTGTGCCTTCGCGAGCGGGTCGGTGATCGGCCCCGGCAGCGTCGGCACGTTGTGGTCCATGGTTGCCACGGTCCGTTCGGGCCGCCGGACCCGTCGCCCCGCGAGGCGCAACCCCTCGAACGCCTGCGGCGAGGTGACCTCGTGGACGAGGTGCAGGTCGACGTAGAGCAGCGCGGCCTCACTCGCCTCCTCGCGGACGACGTGCCGCTGCCAGACTTTCTCGAAGAGGGTCGTGCCCATGATCTCAGGCTACAACGCCTGTGACGCCGAGCACCTCGTCCAGGAACGCCTCCGCGTCCGGCTCGATCGCGACCGGGGAGTACGTAAACGAGACGGGGCCAGGCGTCTTGAGCCCATCGCCCGTGACGAGCAGGACGACCCGGTCGCGGGCGCGGATCTGTTCGTCCGCCACCGCCGAGCGCAGCGCACCGAGCGTGACGCCGGTCGCGGTCTCGCCGAAGACGCCCGTCGTCCGGGCGAGGAGCGCCATGTTCTCGCCCACGGCCTCCTCCGCCACGGCATGGATCGCGCCGCCGGTCTCGCGCGCGGTTGCCACCGCGAAGTCGCCGTCTGCCGGGCTGCCGATCGCGAGCGACCGGGCAATGGTGTCGGGGCGCACCGGCACCACACGCTCGCCGGTCGCGAAGGCCGTCGCGACGGGTGCGCAGCCAGCCGCCTGGCCGCCGACGAGACTCGGCAGCACGCCGTCGACCAGCCTTAGCCGGCGGAGCTCGCCGAAGCCCTGCCCGACCTTGTGGAAGAGCGCTCCGGAGGCGATCGGCGCGACGACGACGTCCGGGAGTTGCCAGCCGAGCTGCTCTGCGATCTCGTAGGCGAGCGTCTTCGATCCCTCCGCGTAGTACGAGCGGAGGTTGACGTTGACGAAGCCCCAGGGGAGCTCGAACGAGAGCTCGACCGTGAGCCGCGAGCAGTGGTCGTAGTGGCCGTCGACCACGTAGACGGTCGGGCCGTACGCCGCCGCGGCCGTCAGCTTCTCCGGCTCGAGATCGTGGGGGACGAAGACCGCCGCCTCGAGCCCCTCCGCCGCAGCTCGCGCCGCAACCGCCCCCGCGAGGTTGCCGGTCGAGGAGCAGGCGAGCGTCCCGAGCCCGAGCTCTTGCGCCTTCCGCGCCGCGACCGCAACCACGCGATCCTTGAACGAGTGCGTCGGGTTGGCGGTGTCGAGCTTCAGCCAGAGCTCCCGCACCCCCACTTCTCGGGCCAGACGTGGAGCCGGCACCAGCGGCGTCCAACCAGGGCTTAGTTGCGGCTCCGAAGGAGCCGCAACCGGGAGCAGGTCGGCGTAGCGCCAGATCGACGCCGGGCCGGCCTCGATCCGCTTGCGGGTGACCGCGCCGGCGAGTGCGTCCCAGTCGTAAACCGGGTCGAGCGGCCCGAAGCACCGGCTGCAGGAGCCAATCGCCTCGAGCGGGTGCTCGGTCGCGCAGACCCGACAGGTGAGGGAGACGGCTGACACGGGTGGAACCTCCTTCGCTCGCTCGACACATCCATCCGGGTTTGGCACCGATCCCTCTCACGAGGGGGGTTGCCGAGGCGTCACAGGGCCGGTCCCTCAGCCTCTCTCGATGTGGAGCGGGACGAGTCCCGCGCCGGCACCGAGACTATCGGATCCGGCGTCCGCGATGATCGTCTGCGTGCGCGGCCATCACACGGGACGGGGCTGAGCGTGGACGCCGTCCTCCTCGGCGCTCTCGCGGGGCTGCTCTTCGGCGCGATGACGGTCGCCGTCCGCATGGGCCTCGGCCGCGGGGCAGACCCGGCGGTCGGAAGCGTCGTGATCGCAGGATCCGCGTTCGTCCTCGCCGCCCTGCTCGCCGTCCCGGCCGTTGCGATCGACGGGGCCGGCCTCGGCTCGCTCGTCCCCTTCGCCGCCGTCGGCCTCGTCGTTCCGGGGCTCTCGCAGATCGTGTTCGTGTTCGCGGTGCGCTACGCCGGGCCGTCACGCGCCGCGATCCTCATCGGCACGGCGCCGCTCCTCTCGGTCGTGCTCGCGATCGCGCTCCTCGACGAGCCGGTGCGGATCGTCCTGCTCGCAGGCACGGCGCTCGTCGTCGGAGGCGGCGCGGTTCTCGCGCTCGATCCCGGCCGACCGGAGGGGTTCCGCGCGCTCGGCGTCGTCCTCTCCCTCGCGTGTGCCGCGCTCTTCGCGACCCGGGACAACGCCGTGCGCTTCGTGGCGCGGGACGACGCTGTCGATCCGCTTGTCGCGAGCGCCGCCAGCCTCCTCGCGGCGATCGTGGCCCCCGTGCTGTACGTCGCCGTGACACGGCAGCCCGTCTCCCGGTCCGGTGTGCGGCTCGCAGCTCGAGCCTTCCTCCCGGCGGGCATCCTGCTGGCGCTCGCCTACGCCGCGCTCGTCACCGCCTTCGACCGCGGCGACGTCGGCGTCGTCTCGCCGCTCAACGCGACCCAGTCGCTCTGGGGCGTTGCCTTCGCCGCGCTCCTGTATCGCCGCAGCGAGGCGATCGGGAGACGCACGGTGGTGGCCGGCATCCTCGTCGTGCTGGGCGGGGCGCTGATCGGCGCCTTCCGCTGATCGGCGGAACGAACACTCGCGGCATAGGCGTGCCGTGTTGGCGCGCCGGGTACGCCTGGGATCGAGGACGGGAACCGAGATCGTTGCGGAGCAGACATCCCCGGCACCGAGCGAGCGAGCCCAAGCGGCCGCGCGGCTCTGGATCGACCTCTTCGGCCGCCACGACATCCTGAACAACGCGAGCGCGATCGCATTTCAGGCGCTGAAGGCGCTCGTGCCGCTCGCGCTCTTCGCCCTCGCGCTCCCCGGCATCCTCGGCTTCGACGACATCTGGGAGAACAGGCTGCGAGAGAGCGTCTCGCGACAGCTCACACCGACGGCGTTCGAGGCGGTCGATACTGCAGTCCGCAACATCGAGCGAGAGGGCGGCGCCGCGCTCCCAATCCTCGCGGGGGCGCTGCTCCTCTGGTACGTCTCGGGGCTCGTGAGGGCGTGCATGGGCGGGATCAACGCGATCCACGAGGTTGACGACACGCGACCGCTCCTCAAACGGTGGGGCCTGTCTCTTGCCATTGCCGTCGTCGTGATCCTCGCGGTCGTGGGAGCGATCCTCGCGTTCACTGTCGCGCCGCGGATCGAGCGAACGGGCATGTCGCACGCGCTCCTGCTCGTGGTGCGTTGGCCGGTGGCGGCTCTCCTGCTCGGGCTCGCGGTTGGCGTGCTCGTTCATTACGGATCCGCGGCCGAGCGCCCACCCCGCTGGACGAGCCTCGGGGCGGTAGCCGTCGTCACGGCGTGGATCTGCCAGGCGTTCCTCTTCGGCTGGTTCGTCACGACGTTCGCGAACTTCAAGTCCGCGAGTGGCGCGCTCGTCATCTTTCTCGTCCTCGCCGGCTTTCTCTACACCTCGTCGATCATCTTCCTCGTCGGCGTGCAGATCGACGAGCTGCTGCGCAAGGACGCGAGCGAGGACGAGACGGGAATCGTCGGCGTCCTCCTCCGCGGACGCCAGACGAGCTGACTCTATCTGCATTCATTGAATGTCTATAGTGCGTTCGTGCGACACTTGACGATTAGGGATGTTCCGGCTGAGCTCGCCGAGCGGTTGAACGATGAGAAGCGTGTGCGGGGGCGCTCGCTCAACCAGACGGTTCTGGAGCTTCTCGCCCAGGCTCTCGGGGTCACGAGCGGTCGGCGGAGCAACGGTCTGGGGGAGCTCGCGGGAACGTGGAGCCCCGAGGAGCACGAGGTCTTCGAGCGCGCCATCGCCGAGAGCGAGAGGATCGACGAGGAGCTCTGGCGCTGAGCCGCTTCTGCCTCGACACGTCCGCCTATAGCTGGTTCATGCGTGGCGATCCAGGCGTTGTCGAGCTGGTCGACGGCGCGGAGTGGATCGGGCTGCCGGCGGTCGTCCTCGGTGAGCTTCATTCGGGCTTTCGCGCCGGCTCCCATCGGCGCCGGAACGAAAAGGAGCTTGCGCGATTCCTCGGCCACCCCGCCGTCGAGGAGCTCCCGGTCGACCACGACGTCGCCCGGATCTATGCCGAGATCGTCGATGCGCTGCGGGCGAAGGGGACGCCGATACCGACGAACGACATCTGGATCGCGGCGACCGCGGCACGCGCGGGAGCTGCCGTCGTCGCGTTCGACTCACACTTCTCGGCCGTCGACCGGATCGGCGTCGTGCTGCTCGACCCAGCTCGTGGCTGAGACGCGGCGGCGGCACGCCTGAGGCGGACGGCGCCGAGCCTCAGTACGGGGGCTCGAGACCCTCGAGCATCGGGTAGTGACGGATGTTCGTGGTGAGCAGATCGGCGTCGGCGACGATCGCGCTCGCGGCGATTAGGTAGTCGATGTCGTCGGTGCTGCTGAATGACGCGCGATAGCGTCGGGCGAGCAGCCCTGCGGTCTCCGATATCTCGGTCGTTACCGGGAGCCAGTCGAGTGCGGAGAGGAATGCGGCGAGCGTGCCGAGCTCCTCGTCCGTCGCCCCTGCGTAGAGCTCGAATCGGACGAGCTCGCTCGAGACCGCGCGCTCCGATCGCAGGAGATTCTCGAGCAGCTCGACTGCCTCCTGTCGCCCGCGGAGGTAGTCGATCGCGATGGTCGTGTCGAGGAGCTTCAATCCAGCCCGAGGCGGGCGAGTCGCTCGTTCAGGTCACCGCGAATCGCGTCGACGTACTCGGCGCCGGTGAACGACCGGTCGCGCCACAATCCCGCTCCGCGGCGGAGAGCTGCGAGCCGTGTCTCGACGTCTGGCTCGCCGAACGTCGAACGGATGGCCCGGCGAACGAGCTCGGAGCGAGACGCTCCCGTCTCGCGGCCCGCCCTATCGAGGAGCTCGAGCTCCGTCTCTGTCAAGTAGATCTGCGTGCGACCCACGACACCATGTACACCATGTGGTGTCGTCAGAACGGCTGCGTCACGGCACCTTCCGAGGCAGGCTGGACGAGCGCGGCGTACTTCGCGAGTACGCCGGTCGTCACCTTCGGGACGAACGAGGGGAGTTTCCGGAGCCGTGCGGAGATCTCGTCGTCCGAAAGCTCGACGTCGAGGGAGCGGCGGTCGACGTCGATCGTGATCGTGTCGCCCTCGAGCACGGCCGCAAGCGGGCCGCCGTGCGCTGCCTCGGGACAGACGTGCCCGACCATGAACCCGTGCGTCGCGCCCGAGAAGCGGCCGTCCGTGATCAGCGCGACCTGGTCGGAGAGCCCCTCGCCGACGATCGCGCCCGTCACGTGGAGCATCTCGCGCATGCCGGGGCCGCCGACCGGGCCTTCGTAGCGGATCACGACGACGTCGCCGGGGACGATCTGCCCCGCCTTGACCGCCGCGAACGTCGCCTCCTCGGAGTCGAAGACGCGAGCCGGGCCGCTGTGGTGGGTGCGATCCTCGCCCGCGAGCTTCAGCACGCAGCCTCCCGGGGCGAGGTTGCCGCGCAGGATCGCGAGCCCGCCGCGGGACTTGATCGGCGTCTCGATCGGGACGACCACCTCCTGACCCTCGGTCTCGACGACGGCGTCGGCGATCTCGCCGAGGGTGCGCCCGTCGACGTTCCGGGTGTCAGTGTCCACGAGCCCGGCCTTCGCGAGCTCCCGCGCGACGAGCGCGACCCCGCCGGCCGCGTGGACGTCGGTCGCGACGTAGCGGCCGAACGGCTTCAGGTCTGCGACGATCGGCGTCCGGGCGCAGATCGCGTCGAAGTCGTCGATCGTGAAGTCGATCGCGAGCTCCTTCGCGATCGCGATCAGGTGCATGACGCCGTTCGTGGAGCCACCCGTCGCCGCGACGGAGGCGGCAGCGTTCTCGATCGACGCCTTCGTGATGATCTGAGAGGGCCGCACGTCGCGGCGGACGAGATCGACCACGAGCCGCCCCGCCTCCTCGGACGCGGCCTTCTTCGACGTGTCGAGCGCGGGGATGTCGTTGCGGCCGGCGGGGCTGATACCGAGGAACTCGAGCGCCGCCGCCATCGTGTTCGCCGTGAACTGCCCGCCGCAGGCCCCCGCCGCCGGGCACGCGACCGACTCGAGCTCGTGCAGCTCGGCGGCGCTGAGCTTGCCGGCCGCATGGGCGCCGATCCCCTCGTAGACGTCCTGGATCGTCACGTCCTTCCCGCGCCAGCGTCCAGGAGCGATCGAGCCTGTGTAGAGCACGAGACCCGGGATGTCGAGCCGCGCGAGCGCCATCGCCGCAGCCGGGATCGTCTTGTCGCACGCGATCAGGCAGACGAGCCCGTCGAAGAGGTGGCCGCGCGCGACGAGCTCGATCGAGTCGGCGATCGTCTCCCGCGAGACGAGCGAGGCGCGCATGCCGGTCGTGCCCATCGAGACGCCGTCGGAGACCGCGATCGTGTTGAACTCCATCGGCGTCGCGCCGGCCTCGCGGATCCCGCGCTTGACGTGCGGCGCCAGCGCACGCTGGTTGAGATTGCACGGCATGGTCTCGATCCAGGTCGTGCAGACGCCGACGATCGGCTTCGCGAGGTCCTCGTCCGTGAACCCGGTTGCCTTCAGCATCGCCCGTGCGCCCGCCCGGTCGGGGCCGTCGGTCAGCGCGGCGCTGTGTCGTTTCGCGGGGTCGGAGGGAAGGTCGTAGGGCGTCGTGGTCAAGGCGTGCCTTTCTCGATCGGGTTGGACGGGTCTCGGCACCACTCGCTGAAGGAGCCGGGGTAAAGCCTCGCATCGTTGCGTCCGGCCGCGACGAGCCGTTGGACGACGACGCACGCCGTCACGCCTGACCCGCAGTACGCGACGACCTCGGGCGGCTCGTTCGCGCCGGGCGGCAGCGGCTCCTCGAAGAACGCGTTGCGCGCGCCCGGGATGCGGCCCGCGACAGGGTCGAGTGGCTCGGCGTCCCCGCGCCAGCGCTCCTGCGACCGCGCGTCGAGGACGACGAGAGTCGAGTCGTCGAGTCGTGCCCGGATCTCCTCGGCGTCGACGATGTCGTCGGTTCGGACCCGCGGGACGAACGTCGCCCGCTCTGGCGGCGGTCGAGACAACGCTTGTGTTACTTCAACACAAGCGTTGCCCGCCCCGCCCCGGAGGTTCGGCCCGTGGTAGGTGCGGAGATCGAACGTGCCGCAGGCGTCGTGCCCGAGGTGGCGGAGGAGCCACCAGCAGCGTGCGGCCCAGCCGGTTCCCTCGTCGTAGGCGAGGACGAACGCCGTCTCGTCGATGCCGGCTGCGCCAAAGAGCGCGGCGAGCGCGTCGGGCGAGGGCAGCGGGTGGCGGCCGCCGACGGCAGGATCCGTGACGGGCGCCGACAGGTCGCGCTCGGGGTCGACGTGCACGGCGCCCGGCAGGTGGCCGATGTCGTACGCCTCGCGCGGGCGACAGTCGAGGAGGACAGTCATCCCAGCGCTCCCTGCGCTGCGACGGCGAGCACCAGGACGTCGTCGTCCGGGTAGCGCTCGCGGAGCGCGGCCGCGCACGGCTCGGGGTCGGCGGCCCAGACGATCACGGTCGGGCCGGAGCCGGAGAGAGTCGCGCCGCGCGCGCCGATCGGGAGGTCGAGCCGGACGTCGTCGAGGATCGTGGACGGCCGATAGGGCTCGTGCAGGCGGTCGTCGAGTCCGGCGGCGAAGAGGTCGGGGTCACCTGCCGCGACACCCGCGGCGACGAGCGCCGCACGCACGCCATTCGCGGCGGCGTCGAGGTGGGTGACCGCCACGGGAAGCGCCCGGCGGGCGGCGGCGGTCGACGTGCGCTCTCGGGGGACGATCGCGACCGGCGCGAGAGGCGTCGTCGCGGCGAGGCGGACGATTCGCCGGTCGAAGCTCAGCGTGACACCGCCGACGAGTGTCGCGGCGAGATTGTCCGCGTGCGGCTCGAGCTCGAGACCGGCGGCGAGCAGCTCGTCGGCCGGCGCATCCGGTCGGGCGGCGACGAGCCCGAGCGCGATCGCGGCGGCGGAGGAGCCGAGCCCGCGCTCCAGCGGGATCCGGTTCGTGAACGAGAATCGCTTCCCGGAGGGATCTGCGAGGAGTGCGTATGCGCGCACGGCGAGATTCGCCTCGTCGGTCGGAAGCTCGCCTTCCCCCTCGCCCGACACCTCGACGCTGTCGCCCTCGCTCACCTCGAGCTCGTTCCAGAGCTCGAGCGCGACGCCGCCCGCGTCGAAGAGCGGCCCGAGGTTCGCAGAGGTGGCAGGCGCGCGGACGATCATGCGCTCGCCGAACGCGTCTGCCTGTCTGCGGCGTCCGGATCCTTGAGCCCGTGGCCGGTGATCGTGACGACGATCCGGTCACCCGCGACGTCGCCCCGCTTGACCGCCACGAGCCCAGCGGCGGAAGAGGGCTCGCAGAAGAGCCCCTCGAGCTCGGCGAGCTCACGCCACGCCTCGACGAGCTCCTCGTCTGTGACGCCCACGACGCGGGCGCCGGAGTCGGCCACCGCCTTCTCGTGTGCGGGTCGGCCGATCCGGATGGCCGAGGCGAGCGTGTCGCGCCGGTTCGCTGCCTCGACCGAGACGAGGGGGATCTCGAGCCCGAGCTCGCGGAGCGCCTGGGCGTAGGAGGACGTGTTGCCGCCGCCGCCGTAGGGGAGCACGAACGCGTCGGGTGACTCGCCGAGCTCCTCGACGACCTCGAAGACGGCCGTCTTCTGACCTTCACGGCGAAACGGGTTCAGAGAGTTGACGAGAGCCCCCTCGCCGGCAGCCGCCGCCTCCTCCGCCAGCCGCAGGCAGCCGTCGAAGTCGTCGTCTGCCTCGACCACCTCGGCGCCGAGCATCCGCGCCTGCGTCAGCTTCGCGGAGGCGACGGCGCCGCGGGGGAGGAAGATCCGGGCGGTCAGGCCCGCGCGCGCGGCGTACGCCGCGGCGCTCGCCGCCGTGTTGCCCGTCGACGCGCAGAGCACGGTCTCCGCGCCGGACTCGAGCGCCTTCGAGACGGCGAGCGTCATCCCGCGATCCTTGTACGACCCCGTCGGGTTCGACGCCTCCCACTTGAGCCAGAGCTCGCGGACGCCTACGGCGTCCGCTAGACGGGGCGCCGGTAGCAACGGCGTCGAGCCTTCTCCGAGACTGATCACCGGCGTCGCATCGGTCACCGGCAATCTGTGCCGAAAGCGGTCAATCAGAGGCTGAGGCATAACGGCCGTTCTAGCGGATGCCGCGTCAGCGGAATCCGCTCTGGAACCCGTCGACGCCCCGCTCCGAGACGATCGGCAGCGCCGTCGCCTCTCCGCGCCACTCCGGCAGCGCGCGAATCGCCTCGAGCGCTGCCTCGACCCGCCCGGCCGGCGCCTCGTGGGTGACGACGTGGAGGAGCGCGCCGCCGTCGCCTGGCTGCTGGACGAGCCGCGCGACAGAGACCTCCTCCGCTGCGAGCTCGTGGGCGAGCCGGGCGAGCACGCCTGCCCGGTCGTCGACCCGGAGACGGAGGTACCAGTGCGAGGCCAGCTCGCCAGGCGGGAGCCGGTCGAGCTCGCGCCAGACCGGGTCGTTCTGTAGGAACCCCGTGCCGGTCGTCCCGACGATCGCGACGAGGTCGGCGATCACCGCGCTCGCCGTCTCGATCCCGCCGGCGCCGGGCCCCTCGAGCGTGATCTCGCGGATCGCGTCGCCCTGGAGCATGACCGCGTTGAACGGCCCCTCGACCGCGGCGAGCGGGTGGTGGCTGTCGACGAACGCCGGCCCGACGCGGACGTCCACACGGCCGCCGACGAGCGTCGCCCGGGCGAGGAGCTTGAGCCGCATCCCGAGCGCTCGCGCCGCCTCGGAGTGCTCGGGCCGGACTGCCTCGATGCCCGTCGTCTCGACCCAGTCGAGAGGGACCCGCGAGCCGAAGGCGACCGTCGCGAGGATTGCGAGCTTTGCGGCGGCGTCGAAGCCGGCCACGTCGTCAGTCGGGTCGGCCTCCGCATAGCCGAGCCGCTGCGCCTCGGCGAGCGCGTCGTCGTACGAGCGGCCCTCGTCCATCGCCGAGAGGATGAAGTTCGTCGTCCCGTTGACGATGCCGAGCACGCGGTGGACGTTCGTGACGACGAGCGCCTCGCGGAGCGCCTTGATCACCGGGATCGCCGCGCACACCGACGCCTCGAACCGGAGCTGTGCGCCGGAGGCGGCCGCGGTCGCGAAGAGCTCGGCTCCACGGCGCGCGACGAGCTGCTTGTTCGCGGTCACGACGGAACGACCCGAGGCGAGGACGGCGTCGACGAGCGAGCCTGCGGGCTCGACCCCGCCCATCACCTCCGCGACGAGCCCGAGCGAGAGGTCTCCGACGATCTCCGCCGGATCGGTCGTCAGCACGCCGGGCTCCGGCTCGAAGCCGCGCTCCTTCGCGGGGTCGCGGACGAGCGCCCGCGCAATCCGCAGGCGGTGCCCGGTCGCGCGCTCGATCTCGTCGCCCTGCTCGGCGAGCAGCCGCGCGACCGCGGCGCCCACCGTCCCGTAGCCGAGGAGGCCTACGGGGACGTCAACCGACTGCACTGGAGCTCTCGCGCCGCATCAACCCGCGCAGCTCCTCGCCGACGGTCTCGATCTGCTGGCGCGCCGCCTCCGCCCGGTGACCGCGGAGGCCCGCCTCACCGCTCTCCATCTCCGCGATCCAGACCCTCGCGAACTCGCCCGAGCGGATGTCGTCGAGGATGCTCTGCATCCGCTCGCGGACGTGCGAGTCGATCACGCGCGGCCCGCTCACGTAGTCGCCGAACTCCGCCGTGTCGGAGATCGACCAGCGCATGTGCTGGAGCCCGCCCTCCCAGATCAGGTCGACGATCAGCTTCAGCTCGTGCAGGCACTCGTAGTACGCGATCTCCGGCTGGTAGCCGGCCGCGACGAGGGTCTCGAAGCCGGCGCGGATCAGCTCGGTCGTACCGCCGCAGAGGACAGCCTGCTCGCCGAAGAGATCGGTCTCGGTCTCCTCGCGGAACGTCGTCTCGAGGATCCCGGCCCGGCCGGCTCCGATCCCGACCGCGTAGGCGAGGGCGATCTCGCGCGCCCGCCCCGAGGCGTCGCGGTCGACCGCAATCAGTGCCGGCGTCCCGTAGCCCTCGGTGTAGAGACGACGGACGACGTGCCCGGGACCCTTCGGCGCGACCATGATCACGTCGTGTCCCTCGCCTGGCCGGACGCGCTCGTAGAGGACGTTGAAGCCGTGCGCGAAGAGCACGGTCGCACCATCTGCGAGCGACGGCTCGACCGACTCGGAGAAGACCGCCGGCTGCACCTGGTCGGGGAGGAGCAGCGAGACGATCTGCGCGTCGCGGACGGCCTCGGAGATCGGGCGTACCTCGAGCCCTGCTCCCTCTGCGTCGCTCCACGACGACGATCCCTCGCGGAGCCCGACAACAACCTTCACACCGGAGTCGTGGAGGTTGAGCGCGTGCGCGTGGCCCTGGCTCCCGTAGCCGACAACCGCAACGGTGCCGTCGAGGAGTGAGAGATCGCCGTCACGGAGGATGGTCGCCATGCGTGTTGGTCCTTTCGGTGGGGGTTCGTAGGGGCGAGACCCATCTCGCCCCTATCCGATCGCGGCGAGCCGTCGGGCGGCCCGTCGTCGTGCGGAGGCCCGGGGAACGCCGATCCTGCCCGTTCGGACGAGGTCGGCGATTCCGAACGGACGGCACAGCTCGTGAAACGCGTCGAGCTCGTCGGGTGTGCCCGAGACCTCGAGCACGACCGCGTCGGGCCCGACGTCGAGAAGCCGACCGCCGAGCGCCTCCGCGGTGCGGAGCAGCTCCGCGCGCTTCGCAGCCGGGACGCTCACCCGCGTGACGAGCAGCTCGCGCTCGACCGCCTCGCCGGATACGAGCTCCGTCACGCGCAGCACGTTCACGAGCTTGTGGATCTGCTTCTCGATCTGCTCCAGGGTGTGATGTGCGCAGTCGACCCGGAGCGTGATGCAGGAGACGCCCGCGCGCTCGGTCGGCCCGACCGCGAGCGAGTCGATGTTGAAGCCGCGCCGCGCGAACATGGTCGTGATCCGGCCGAGCGCGCCGGGCTTGTCCTCGACGATCACGGAGAGGGTGTGCTTCACGACGCCTGCGCCTCCATCGACTCGACAGTCTCCTCGCCGACGTACTCCACCATGTCGAGTGCCGCCGCGCCCGCGGGAATCATCGGGAAGCACTGCTCGGCGGGGTCGACGCGGCAGTCGACGACCACGGTGCGACCGGAGGCGAACGCCTCGGCGAGCGCGGGCTCGAGCTCCGCCTCGGTCTGCACGACGACCCCGTAGCCGCCGTAGGCCTCGGCGAGCTTCACGTAGCTCGGCACGTCGGTCGTGAGGTGGACGAACGAGCGGCGCCCATCGTAGAACATGTCCTGCCACTGGGTGACCATCCCCAGGTAGCCGTTGTTGATCAGCACGACGACGATCGGGAGCTCCTCGGTTACGGCGGTCGCGAGCTCCTGCGTGGTCATCTGGAAGCACCCGTCGCCGTCGACGCAGACGACTGTCGCCTCCGGCCGTGCGGCCTTGGCGCCGATCGCCGCCGGGATCCCGTAGCCCATCGTCCCGAGACCGCCCGAGGTGATGAAGCTCCGCGGCCGGTCCGCAAGCACGTACTGCATCGCCCACATCTGGTGCTGACCGACACCCGTCGTGACGATCGTGTCGGTGCCGGCCGTCAGCCGCTGCAGCGTCTCGATCACGCGCTGCGGCTTGAGCCAGCCGCCGCCCGTCCCGTAGCGCAGCGGAAACTCCTCGCGCCAGGCGGCGAGCTGGTCGAGCCACTGGTCGGGCGCGGGCGCGCCGTCCGTCCTGGCGCGAGCAACCTCGTCCGCGAGCGCTGCGAGCGCCTCCTTGAGTGGGCCGACCACGGGAATGTCGGCCTCACGGAGCTTCGAGATCTCAGCGGGGTCGACGTCGAGGTGGACGACGGTCGCCCCCGGCGCGAACGCGGAGAGCTTTCCCGTGACGCGGTCGTCGAAGCGGGCGCCGACCGCGACGAGGACGTCGCAGGTGTTCATCCCGAGGTTCGACCACTTGGCGCCGTGCATCCCCGGCCAGCCGAAGTGGAGCTCGTGGGTCTCCGGGAAGGCTCCCTTGCCCATCAGCGTCGTGATCACCGGCAGCGAGCCGGTCTCGGCCAGGCGGAGCAGCTCCGCGCACGCGTCGCCGTTCAGCGTCCCGCCGCCGACGTAGAGGATCGGCTTGCGTGCCGACGCGATCGCCCGGCCTGCCTCGCGGATCTGGAGCGGATGCACCTTCGCGGGCGGCTTCCAGCCGGGCAGGTCGAGGGTCTCCGGATAGGAGAAGTCGAAGACGGCCTCTTGGAGGTCGCGGGGGACGTCGACGAGCACGGGGCCGCAGCGACCGGTGCGCGCCACGTGAAAGGCCGCCTTCATGATCGCAGGGAGCTCCTTCACGTCCTGCACGAGCCACGAGTGCTTGACGATCGGGAGCGTGATGCCCGTGATGTCGCACTCCTGGAACGCATCCGTCCCGATCAGGTGGGAGCGAACCTGCCCCGTGATGCAGACGAGCGGCGTCGAGTCCATCCAGGCGTCGGCGATCGGCGTCACGAGGTTCGTCGCGCCGGGCCCGGAGGTCGCGATCGCGACCCCGACCCGACCCGAGGCGCGCGCGTAGCCCTGCGCCATGTGGCCTGCGCCCTGCTCGTGGCGCGCGAGCACGTGACGTACGGTCGTGCCGCGGGCCATCGCGTCGTAGGTCGGCATGATCGCCCCGCCGGGGATCCCGAACATCACCTCGACGCCCTCGGCCTCGAGGCAGCGGAGGATCGCGTCGCCGCCCGTCATCTTCATCGCGCGACCCCGAGGGCGAACTCCGTGTCGCGGCGCGCGCTCGGCAGGAGCCCGAGCACCGCGTCGACGAACTCGCGGGTCGTAGCGGCGACGCCTGCCGTCAGGTGATCCGCCGGCCGGCGAGAGGCCCGGAGCGCGACCGCGAGGCTCTCCTCCAGCGCCTCCCCCGCTGCCTGCCGGCCGAGGCCCTCGGCGAGCATGAGCGCCGTTGCGAGGAGGATCGGGCTCGGGTCGGCGACACCCTGGCCCGCCAGGTCGCTCTCGGTTCCCTGCGCCGGGGCGAAAAGCCCTGGCCCGTCTGCCGAGAGCTGGCCGGTCGCGACGAGACGCCGCTTGCCCGCGAGGAGCGGCAGCTCCGCAACGGTCTCCCCGAGCGCGCGCTCGGTGACGACGACGCCTGCCGAGCCGGAGGCGAGCCGCCTGAGCGCCTCGCGGAGCGGGACGTGCGTCACCTCGACCCCCGGGTGTCGGTCGCCATGGTGCTCGACGAGCGCCTCCCAACCGTCGCTCACGCCCACGGAGGCAAGGCGGCCCGAGCGGCGCCGCGCCGAGGCGAAGGCCCGGTCGAGGGTCCAGGGGGTCGCCTCGTCGACGAGCGGGGCGAAGACCGTCACCTCGCCGGTCTCGTCGAGGACCCGCGTCACGCGCGCGCCGAGGTCGAGATCGGCGCGCACGCCGTCGAGCGCGGGCGCGGCGTCGCCAGCCACGAGCACGGCGTCGGCGCTGGCCGTCGCGCTTCTTGTCGCGGGAGGCAGGTGATGGCCGGAACGAGTCAGGGCCTCGGTGTCGAACGCCGGGTGCAGCTCGTCGACGACGAAGCCGTGCGCGCGGCCGAGGCCGGCCAGCGTCCGGCTCGCGGCCGCGGTCACCTCGGGGCCGATGCCGTGCCCGGCCAGGTACGCGACGACGAAGCGCTGCTGCGAGGTCATGGGGTTCTGGTGGATGTCGGGGGGTTCACGGGTGGAGCTCCTCTCGCTCGGTACGTCGCGGAGACGCACCTCTTCCGGGGTCTCGGGCGGCGTGTGCGCCGGTGAGGCGCGTGAGCGAATGTCTCCCCTAGACGGGGAGAATCAGGATGAGCTCGATGCCGACGCCGACCGCTACCGCGGGGCGCGGTACGAATGTGTCGGCCGATACGACGTGGCAGAGCGTCATCGCGTACCAGGGTGCCCGAGTGGCGGCCCCCTGTCAACCGCCAAAGGTCTGGCTTGCTTCCTGGACGGACGGCCTCTACCATCGATGATCGATGATCGGCGCCACTTGGAAGGCCCTGCTCGGACGCGCATCGCACCCCGTAGCGATCGCGCGCCCGATTGCCTTCGCCGCGCCGAGTACGCGCTAGCCGGCGACGCTCCCGTCACCGCCTGCTAGCGCCTCATACGACGGGAGGTTCCCTCCGATCGACCTCGACGAAAGGCGCCGAGCCGCACCGTGCGACCCACGCTTCACGATCCCACTGACGAACGCGATGCCTGCGGCATTGGCCTTGTCGCGGACGCGCACCGGCGCCCCTCGCGAGAGCTCGTCGACCGGGCGCTCGCGGGGCTCGCAGCGGTGGCACATCGCGGCGCCTGGGCCGCTGACGGGGTCAGCGGCGACGGAGCGGGCGTTCTTCTCCCCTTGCACGCCTGCCTGACCGGCGTCGACGGCGCGGGCGTCGCGATGTGCTTCCTCCGCGAGCCCTGGCTTCGCGGCGTCGTCGAGGATGCCTGCCGCACGGAGGGCCTCGAGCCCCTCGGCTGGCGTGACGTGCCGGTCGACGTCTCCGCGCTCGGCTCGACGGCCGCGGCGTCCGTGCCGCGGATCGCGCAGTTGGTCCTTGCTCCTGTCAGTTTGGACAACGCTTGTGTTGCTTCAACACAAGCACTCTCGACCGACGCGGAACAGCGGGCCTTCCGGGCACGGAGGCGCGCCGAGCTCGTCGAGGGGGTCTACGTCGCCTCGCTCTCCTTCCGCACGGTCACCTACAAGGCGCTCTGCGCCGCGACGCAGCTTGCGAGCTTCTACCCGGATCTCTGCGACCCCGACTGGGCCGCCTCGTTCGCGATCTTCCATCAACGGTTCTCGACGAACACCGAGCCCACCTGGGAGCGCGCCCAGCCGTTCCGCCTCCTCTGCCACAACGGCGAGATCAACACGATCGAGGGGAACGCGGCGTGGATGGAGGCGCGCGAGCGCGCCCGCGGCGGCGAGCCCGGTCTCGCGCCCGTCCTCGACCGCTCGGGCTCCGACTCGGCCCTCCTCGACAACGCGCTCGAGTCGCTCGTGCGTGGCGGCGTCGAGGTGAGCGAGGCGCTCTCGCAGCTCGTGCCTCCCGCGTGGCAGAACGACCCGCGCGTCGACGACGACGAGCGCGCGATGCGGCGCTACCACGCGATGCTCGTCGAGCCCTGGGACGGCCCGGCCGGCCTCGTCTTCACCGACGGGCTCACCTGCGGCGCCAAGCTCGACCGGAACGGCCTGAGGCCGCTGCGCGTCGCGATCTCGGACGACGGGCTCGTCGCTGTCTGCTCCGAGGCCGGCGCCGTGCCGATGCCGGAAGGCGCAAGCGTCCGCCGGACGCGCCTCGGTCCGGGGCAGATCCTCGCGGTCGACCCGGTTCGCGGACTGCGGCTCGACCGGGAGCTGACGCACGAGCTCGCGCGGCAGCGTCCGTACGCGCGATGGGTGGCGGACTCCCTCCGCTTCGGCGACCAAGGCGACCCTGTCGAGGCGCCGACCGAGGATCTTCTGCCGCGGCACGCGCTCCACGGCTACACGCGCGAGGAGCTCAGCCTCGTTCTGCGGCCGATCGCCCAGGCGGGTGCGGAGCCCGTGTACTCGATGGGTGACGACGCGCCGATCGCGCCGCTCGCCGGCCGCGCGCGCCCGCTGCCCTCGTACTTCCGCCAGCGCTTCGCGCAGGTGACGAATCCTGCGATCGACCACTACCGCGAGCGTGCGGTCATGTCCGTCGCGACCCTGGTCGGCGCGAGGGCGCAGCTCGGGACGGAGGGTGCGCTGCCGCTGCTCGTCTCGCTGCCGTCGTTCCTCGTCACGCCCGCGGGGCTCGATGCGCTGGACGGCGTCGAGGTCGACGCGACGTTCACGGCCGCCGAAGGGCTCGGCCCGGCCGTCGAGCGGGTCGGCGACACCGCGTCCGCGCTCGTCGCCGAGGGAGCGACCGTCGTCGTCGTCAGCGACCGACAGGCGGGCGGCGAGCGCGCCGCCATCCCGTCGCTCCTCGCTGTCTCCGCGACGCACGAGCGCCTTGCCGAGCGCGGCCTGCGAACCGCCTGCTCGCTCCTCGTGACGAGCGACGAGACGCGTGACACGCACATGGTGGCGACGCTCCTCGGCTACGGGGCGGACGTCATCTGTCCTCGGCTCGCGCTCGAGACCGTGGCCGCGCAAGCTGCGGACGACAAGATCGGCGGCGACCGGCCCTCTCCAGAGGAGGCGCAACGGCGTCTGCTCCAGGCGCTCGAGGACGGTGTGCTCAAGGTCATGTCGAAGCTCGGGATCGCCGACGTCGCGAGCTACCGCGGCGGCCGCCTCTTCGAGGCAGTCGGCCTGGACGACCGCCTCTGCCGGCGCTTCTTCGGCTCGACGCATTCGGCGATCAGCGGGATCGGCCTCGACCGGCTCGAGCGCGAGGCGCTCGACCGGCTCGCAGCGTCCGAGGCGGAGAAGGTCGCGCTCGAGAACCCCGGCTTCTACAAGTTCCGCAAGGGCGGTGAGCCGCACGCGACCGATCCGGATGTCGTCGACGCGCTGCAGCAGGGTGTGACGGCCGCCCACGCGCTCGTCAAGGCGGTCAAGGGGGAGCGCTTCGACCTCTACGAGCGCTTCGTGACCCTCGTCAACGAGCGAACGCCGATCGAGCCGCGCGACCTGCTGGAGTCGGTCGCCGCTCCCGAGCCGCTCCCACTCGAGCAGGTCGAAGCCGTCGACTCGATCGTGCGCCGGTTCTCCGGCGGGGCGATGTCGCACGGCGCTCTCTCGGCCGAGGCGCACGAGACGATCGCGATCGCCTTCAACCGGCTCGGCGGCCGCTCGAACTCGGGTGAGGGCGGCGAGGCGCGCGAGCGGTACCGCGACGAGCGGAACTCGAAGATCAAGCAGGTCGCGTCCGGCCGCTTCGGTGTCACCGCCGAGTACGCGGCGTTCGCCGAGGAGCTCCAGATCAAGATCGCCCAGGGATCGAAGCCGGGCGAGGGCGGGCAGATCCCCGCGCACAAGGTCACCGAGGAGATCGCGGAGCTGCGAGGGACGAGCCCCGGGGTGTCGCTGATCTCGCCGCCGCCGCACCACGACATCTACTCGATCGAGGACCTCGCGCAGCTCGTCTTCGACCTAAAGGAGGTCAACCCCGAGGCTGACGTCTCCGTGAAGCTCGTCTCGTCCGCGGGCGTCGGCGTGATCGCGGCCGGCGTCGCCAAGGCGCACGCGAACGTCGTCCACGTGGCAGGCGCCGACGGAGGCACGGGTGCGAGTCCGCTCGCCTCGATCAAGCACGCCGGCGCCCCCTGGGAGCTCGGCCTCGCCGAGACGCAGCAGGCTCTCGTCGCGAACGGCCTTCGAGGTCGGGTGCGCGTTCGGGTCGACGGCGGATTCAAGACGGGTCGCGACGTGGTCGTCGCCGCGCTGCTCGGTGCGGACGAGTTCTCGTTCGGCACCTCGCTGCTCCTTGCCGAGGGCTGCCTGATGGTGCGCTCGTGCCACCTCGACACCTGCCCGGTCGGGATCGCGAGCCAGCGGCCCGAGCTACGGGCGAAGTACGCCGGGACACCGGAGATGGTCGAGGCGTACCTCCGCTTCGTGGCGCTCGAGGTGCGCGAGCATCTCGCGCGACTCGGACTGCGCACGCTCGACGAGGCCGTCGGCCGCACCGACCTGCTGCGCCAGCGGCGCACCGGCGACCCTGCAGCCGACGCGCTCGATCTCGGTCGCGTGCTCGCGCGGCAACCGGGCGGCGTCACGCGCTACGTCGGCCAGCCGGTGCCGCACGAAGGCGACCGCCTGGGCGCCCTCTTCGCCGCGCAGGGAAAGGCGGCGATCAGCGGCGCCCGGCTCGTCGAGCCCTCCTACGAGATCACGAACGCCGACCGCTCGATCGGCGCCCGGCTCGGCGGGGCGATCGCCCGCGTGTCGGGGAATGCGCCGCCGGCCGGCCGCGTGCGCGCGCGCTTCCAGGGCGCGGCGGGCCAGAGCTTCGGCGCCTTCCTCACGGCAGGCGTGGAGCTCCAGCTCGTGGGGGAAGCCAACGACTACGTCGGCAAGGCGATGTCGGGCGGGCGCATCGTGATCGCGCCGGGCCGCGACGACTCCGGCGACCCGTGCCTCGTCGGGAACACCGTGCTCTACGGCGCGACGGGCGGCGAGCTCTTCTGTGCCGGCTCGGCCGGGGAGCGCTTCGCCGTCCGCAACTCGGGCGCCGTCGCGGTCGTCGAGGGCGTCGGCGACCACGCGTGCGAGTACATGACCCGCGGCACCGTCGTCGTCCTCGGCCCGCACGGAAGGAACCTCGGGGCCGGGATGACCGGAGGCGAGGCGTTCCTGCTCGACCCCGACGAGCGGCTCGTGAACGACGAGCTCGTCGGTCTCCTCCCGCTCGAGCGGGAGGACGCCGTGCGGCTCGTCGCGCTGCTCGAGCGCCACGAGCGCGCGACCGGCTCCGCAGGGGCGCGCGTGCTGCTCGAAGAGAGGGAGACGACGATCTCCCGGTTCCGGCGGGTCGTGCCCTGGACGCACGTCGCAGAGCGTGAGGGAGAAGCGGAGCAGGCGCTTTCTGCCTGAGCATATTTCTATTCTTCATGCATACTATGCACATGCCCTACGTCAGCATCGTCGGAGCCGCCGGGTACACCGGACAGGAGACGCTCGACCGCGTCCTTCACCACCCCGAGCTAGAGCTCTATGCGGTCGGTTCCGACTCGCTCGCCGGTCGGGAGGCTGCAGCCCTCGACCCGCGCCTCAACCGGAACGGCGGACGGCGGGTTCCACGACTGATCACGAACGCCGCGGCGCTCGCCTGCGAGGCGGACGTGACGTTCGTCTGCCTCCCGCACGAGGAGGCGGCGCTCCTCGAGCCGCCGTCGCGGGGGATCGTCGTCGACCTCTCCGGCGCGCACCGGTTGCGTGACGCCGCGCAGTACGACGCGTGGTACGGCTTCTCCCATCCAAGGCCCGAGAACCTCGTGGACTGGTGCTACGGGCTGCCGGAGCTGACGCCTCCGAGCGGCCCGCTCGTCGCGAACCCGGGGTGCTACGCGACTGCCGTCCTCCTCGCCCTCGGCCCGCTCCGCGACGCGATCGAGCCCGGGAGCGCCGTCGTCGACGCGATGTCCGGCATGACCGGCGCCGGGCGGTCGCTCAAGCAGTCGAGTCACGCAGGCGCGGTGCTCGAGAACGTCTCGCCGTACCGCGTTGGCGCGCACCAGCACGTCCCGGAGATCGCCCAGATCCTGGGCTTCCCGGTCTCGTTCACGCCGCACCTCCTGCCCGTCCGGCGCGGGTTGCTCGCGACGTGCAACGTGCGCTCGACGGGCGCCGACCTGCGCGAGCTCCTCGAGGCGCACTACGCGGCGAGCCCGCTCGTCTCGGTCCTCCCCGAGGGCGTCGCGCCGGAGCTCTCACGCGTCCAGGCGACCGACGGCACGGAGCTCGGCGTCTTCGAGGACCGCCACACGGACCGGACGATCGTGATCTGTGCAATCGACAACCTCGGGAAGGGCGCCGCCGGCCAGGCCGTCCAGAACGTCAACCTCCTCTTCGGGCTGCGCGAGACCGCCGGGCTGCGGCTCGCGGGCGTCCTCGTCTGATGTCCGTGACGGCTGCCAGGGGGTTCGAGGCGTCCGGCGTCAGCGCGGGCATTCGCCCCTCGGGCAAGCCGGACGTCGCGCTCGTGCGGTCGCGCGAGCCCGCGGTCGGGGCGGCGATGTGGACCCAGAACCGCGTCCAGGCCGCGCCCGTCACCGTCTCGCGCGCGCATCTCGAGGTCGCGCAGCCGCAGGCGGTGGTCGTCAACGCGGGCGTTGCGAACGCGGCCACGGGCGCGGCGGGCGAGGAGGACGCACGCGCCACGGCCGTCGCGGTCGCGGGCCACCTCGGTCTGCGACCCGAGGAGGTCGTCGTGCTCTCGACCGGCGTGATCGGGCCGCGCCTGCCGATGGATTCGCTCTTGACCGGCGTCGCGAGCGCTGCCGCCGCGCTCTCGTCCGATGGAGGTGACGTCGCCTCCCACGCGATCCTCACGACCGACGCGGGCCCGAAGACCGCCGTCGCGAGCGGCGACGGCTTCACGGTCGGCGGCATGGCGAAGGGCGCCGGGATGATCCACCCGCGCCTCGCGACCATGCTCGCGGTCGTGACGACGGACTACCCGCTCGAGCCGGGTGAGGCGGCCGGGCTCCTCGGCCCGGCGGTCTCGGAGAGCTTCAACCGGATCTCCGTCGACGGGGACTGCTCGACGAACGACGCTGTTGTCTTTCTTGCGAATGGAGCTTCGGGGGTCGGGCGGGACGCCCGCCCCGACGAGCGGCTGGCGGAGGCTCTGCACGAGGTGTGTCGCGATCTCGCGAGGCAGATCGTCGCCGACGGCGAAGGGGCGACCGTGGTCCTCGAGATCGACGTCGCCGGCGCGGCGTCCGACGAGGAGGCGCGGGCGATCGCGCTCCGCGTCGCGACCTCGCCGCTCGTGAAGACCGCGGCCTTCGGCCGCGACCCCAACTGGGGCCGTGTGCTCGCGGCCGCGGGCTCGGCGCCGTGGAACGGCGGCTTCGCGCAGCTCGACCCCGAGCGGCTCCGCGTCTCGTTCGACGGGACGGACGTGTTCTCCGACGGCGCGCCGACCGGCGCGGTACCGGCCCTCGGTGGGCCCGCCTGTCGGATCGAGCTCGCGCTCGGCCTCGGCTCCGGGACGGCCGGTTATCTCGCCTCCGACCTCTCGACCGACTACGTACGGCTCAACGCGGAGTACACGACGTGACGGTCGTGCTCAAGCTCGGTGGGCGGGTGGCGGTCTCCGCTGTACAGGCGGCGCTTGCCCGGCTGGACGGCGACGTCGTCGTCGTCCACGGGGCCGGGCCGCAGATCACCGCCGAGCTCGAGGCACGGGGAATCGCGCCGGTCTTCGTCGCCGGCAGGCGAGTGACGACGGGGCCGGTGCTCGAGGTCGTGCGGGCATCGCTCGACGCGGTGAACGCGGAGGTCTGCGCTGCGATCGGCCCGCGCGCCGTCTCGCTGCGGGGTGAGGAGATCGGCCTGCTCGCGTGGCGCGTCGACGAGCTCGGCTTCGTGGGCGAGCCGGAGCCGTCGGCTCCTGCTGCGGTGCTGGAGGCGCTCGCGGCCGGCCGGATCCCCGTCGTCACGCCACTCGCGGCAGGCCCGCTGAACGTCAACGCGGACGAGGCTGCCGCGGCGCTCGCGGTCGGGCTCGGGGCCGAGCGCCTGCTCTTCGTGAGCGACGTTCCCGGCGTTCTGCTCGACGGCGCAGTGGCCTCTGTGCTGCCCGCCGACGACGCGGAGGCCGGACTGGCAGCGGGGCGGTTCGAGGGCGGCATCGTCCCGAAGCTGATGGCCGCCGTCCGCGCCGCGCGCGGCGGCGTGCGCGCCACGATCGGCACGACCGAGATGCCCGCGTGACCGTCGCGGGCGGTACGAGCGCACGTAACGATCAGTCACAAGGTCAGCGCGAGGCGGTGCTGCCGACGTACGCCCGCGCCGACGTCACCATCGTGCGGGGGGAGGGCGCCCGCGTCTGGGACGATGAGGGTCGCCGGTACCTCGACTTCGGGACGGGGATCGCCGTCGTCCCGCTCGGCCATCGCCATCCCGGAGTGACGGCGGCCGCGCACGCGCAGCTCGATGAGCTCTGGCACGCGTCGAATCTCTACTGGACGGAGCCCATGCTGAGGCTCGCGGGTCTCCTCTCCGAGCGGCTCGGGGGCGGTCGCGCGTTCTTCTGCAACTCGGGGGCCGAGGCGAACGAGGCCGCCCTCAAGGTCGCGCGCAAGGCAACCGGCCGCGCGCGGATCGTCGCGCTCGAGGGCGGGTTCCACGGGAGGACCTTCGGCGCGCTCTCCGCGACGGGCCAGCCCGCGAAGTGGGAGGGCTTCGGCCCCCTCGTCCCCGGTGTCTCGTTCGCGCGCCCGAACGACGTCGAGTCGCTTGAGGCGGCGGTCGCGCCGGGCGGCGAGCTCGCGGTGATCGTGCTCGAGCCGATCCTCGGCGAGGGCGGAATCGTCCCCCTCAAAGAGGAGTTCGTCAACGCGGCGGCCGAGATCGCGCGCGAGGTCGGGGCGCTCCTCCTCGTCGACGAGGTGCAGAGCGGACTCGGACGCACCGGCACGTTCTTCGCCTACGAGCAGCTCGGGATCGAGCCAGACCTCGTGACGATGGCGAAGGGCCTCGCGAACGGGTTGCCGATCGGCGCGCTCCTCGCGCGGGACGGCGTCGCGGACGCGATCGGGCCGGGCGACCACGGCTCGACGTTCGGCGGCAACCCCGTGGCGGCCGCGGCCGCCTGTGCCGTCGTCGACGCCATCGACAACGAGCTCCTCGCGAACGTCGTCGCGCGCGGCGAGCAGCTCGTCGCCGGCTTGTCAGGGCTTCCCCGCGTACGAGAGGTGCGGGGCCGCGGGTTGATGCTTGCCGCGGTTCTCGACGGTGAGGCGGGCGAGGTCGTCGACGCCTGCCGCGAGCACGGGCTCCTCGTGCTGACCGCGGGCGCGGACGTGCTGCGGCTCCTGCCGCCGCTCGTCGTCTCCGCGGACGAGGTCGACGAAGCGCTCGGGATCCTCCGCCCGGCGCTCGCGTGAGCTCGCTCGTCCGGCAGCAGGCGATCCTCCGCCTCGTCCGCGACCGGGCGCTCGCGACGCAGGCGGAGCTCGCCGAGGCGCTGCGCGAGGAGGGTCACGACGTGGTGCAGACGACGATCTCGCGCGATGTCCATGAGCTCGGGCTCGCGAAGGTGCGGGCTCCGTCGGGCCGGCTCGTCTACGCGGCGCCCGGCGCCGACGACGCCGACCGGAAGCGCGCGATCGGCGTCGCGATGCGCCGCTACGCGATCGGCGTCGAGCGCGCGGGGCCGCTCGTCGTCGTCGTGACCCCGTCCGGCTACGCGAGCGCGCTCGCGCAGGCGATCGACGAAGGCGCACACCCGGGCATCGCCGGGACGATCGCGGGTGACAACACGATCTTCCTCGCCCCCCGCGAGGGCACGACGGCCGCCGGCCTCGCCGACGAGCTCCGCGAGCATCTCACCTGAGAATCCCTCGATCGAGGGAGCGAGGGCGGTCCTCGTACGCCGAGACCTGTACTACCCACCCTCCCCAGCATCACCGAGACGGCCGCTCCCCCAAGCGGCCGTTTCCCTTTTCACGGGAAGACAGCATGTCGTGGTTGGCCGAACCATGGGGCCGGAGGCCGGCTTCGCCGGCCGGGAGGCCACGCGGAACTACCGCCTCGCTTGGGGCTGAGGAGGGGGCTGGCGGGGGAACCATGGGTTCCCCCGCCCCTAGAAGGCGTACCGCTGTTCCTTGAAGGGATCTGCGTCGTTGTGGTAGCCGTAGCGCTCCCAGAAGCCAGGCTGATCGGTCGAGTGGAGCTCGATCGCGCGGAGCCACTTGGCGCTCTTCCAGAAGTAGACGCCGGGGACGATCAGGCGAAGCGGCCAGCCGTGCTCGGGCGTGAGCGGCTCGCCGTCGGCGTGGGTCGCGATCATCGCGCCCTCCGCGTTGAGCGCGCCGAGCGGGACGTTGGCCGTGTAGCCGGCCTCGGCGTGGGCGATCGCGTAGTGCGCGCTCTGCTTGACGCCGACGCGCTCCGCGAGCGTCGACCAGGCGACACCGCTGAACGTCGCGTCGAAACGGCTCCAGCGCGTCACGCAGTGGATGTCCTGCGTGACCGTGACCTGTGGCAGCGCGCTCAGCTCCTCCCACGTCAGGCGGAGGGGTGACTCGACCTCGCCGTAGACCTGGAAATCCCAGCCCGTGAGGTCGGCCGGGTAGGAAGGAACATCACCCGCGTGCAGCACCGGCCACTTCTCCGTCATGTACTGCCCCGGCGGGAGTCGCGCTGGGTCGTACCCCGCCGCGGCGACCGTGCGCTCCGCCTTGCCCCTGAACACGCTGGCTACCCTTGTCTCATGGTGTCCGTCTCGACGTTACAGACCGCCGACCGTCCCAGGGCCTACGTTTCCGTGAACGGCCCCGACGCCGGCTCGTACCTGAACCGGATGGTCTCGAACGAGGTCGAGGACATGCCGGTCGGCGACGCGCGCGAGGCGCTGCTGCTGACCCCGAAGGCGCGTATCGTCGCGCCGCTCGTCGTTTGGCGGCGTGGCGCAGAGGACTATCTGCTCCTGACCGAGCCCGAGGCCGGCGATCGTCTCGTGCGTGAGCTCCTGCGCTCCCGGTTCGCGGCGAAATGCGCGATTGAGCCCGAGGAGCATCGCTCGCTCGTCCTGCTTGGGTCCGACACCGAGCTTGTGTTACTTCAACACAAAGTCGCTCTGCCGACCACCGACTTCGGCCTGCCGGCCGTCGAGCTGCTCGACGAGGAGCCGCCCGACGGAGCGGAGCCCATCGGCGAAGCCGCGCTCGAGCGGCTCAGGATCCTTGCGCGGACGCCGCGGCTCGGTCGCGAGCTCGACGACCGCGTGCTGCCTGCCGAGGCAGGGCTCGAGGAGCGGGCGATCAGCTTCACCAAGGGCTGCTATCCGGGTCAGGAGCCGGTCGCCCGTCTCCACTACCGCGGCCGGGCGAACCGCGGTCTCCGCGTGCTCGCACTCGCCGGCGATGAGCTGCCCGCCTACGACGCCGAGCTCGTCCTCGACGGCAAGGTCGTCGGGCGCGTCACGAGCGCCGCGCCCGACCCCGACCACGGGGTCGTGGCGCTTGCCTACGTCCGGCGTGAGGTGCCGCTCGACGCCGAGCTCGAGCTCGGAGAGCGACGAGCAACCCAGCTAGACTTGCCGTCCCCGCGCCCGTAGCTCAGGGGATAGAGCGCTGCCCTGCGGAGGCAGAGGTCGCACGTTCGAATCGTGCCGGGCGCAACAAGGCGGGGGAACCCATGGTTCCCCCGCCGGCCCCCTCCTTCAGCGCGTGGCGGGGCGGACGCGCGGCCAGCCTCCCGGCCGGCGAAGCCGCCCTCCGGCGTCGATGCGCGGCCAACCACGCAGATTCCAGCCCGCCAGTTGCCCGAGCCCGCTTCGGGAGGCCTCATGGCTGTCCCTACGCTTGATACGGGTCGCTTTCCGGCCAAACGACGTGTCCCAGCAATCGGGCTGGTTCGAGCACGATGACCGGCTTAGCCGCGAGGAACCGCGCTGAGGCGGTACGCCGGGTGGTGAGGTACTCGATCGCGATGTCGACCGGATCCAAGTTGGGCGACGCCGGGATGGATCGTCCGATGAGATCAACTCGCCGCCCCTCGAACACGCCCTCGGGCCCGGATTCGCGCCGACCAAATCGCGACGGCCCGAAGTCAGCCGTCGTGCGCCATCGCGCGGGGTACGGCTGGCTCGGTAATGCCGTAGAACGTCCAGACATCGAAGTGCTTGACGCCGGTACGACCGTCCACGAAGGGCTGGGCGCCTCCTTGACAGAGAGCCGTAAGCAGCACCCGCTGTGCATAGATCTCCCATCGAGGACGTCGGTGGATCCGCGCCTATGATCCCGGGCTGCGAGCGCGGCGAGGTGCGCCAAGTCCGCGTCGTTGATCCGTTCGTGCGACCGATCGGAGACCAGCGTCGCCATCTGCATCTCGTAACCCAAGCAGACCTCGAAGCGCTCTCAATGACCTAGGCTGGCGCGATGCCGCTCTGGCTCTCCGAGGACAACGTTGCGGGGCTGATCACGCCGGGAGAGGCGGTGCCGGTGATCGAGGAGTGCTTCCGGCGGATGGCGGCGGGCCAGGTCGAGCTGATGCCACGGAGGCGCTTCGCGGTCGAGGGTGGGTACTTCGCCGTAATGGCGGCGGCGGACACCGGGCTCGGGATGGCCGGGCTGAAGAGCTACACGATCGTGGAGGGGCAGCTCGCATTCGTCGTCTGCCTGTTCGACCTGAAGGACGGCTCGCTCGTCGCGACGATCGCCGCCGACCGGCTCGGCCAGGTGCGAACGGGCGCCGCGAGCGGGGTCGCGGCGAAGCATCTCGCCCGCGACGGCGCGACGAGCCTCGGATTGATCGGGGCCGGCTGGCAGGCGGAGTCGCAGCTCGCCGCGATCCGCGCGGCGGTGCCCAGCATCGAGCGCGTGGTCGTCTCGAGCCGGACAGAGGCACGCGCGGCGGCCTTCGCGGAGGCGCACGACGCGGAGCTTGCCGAGACACCCGCGGATGCCGGCGCGTGCGACGTGGTCGTCACCGTGACGACGTCGAAGGACCCTGTCCTGCGCGGGGACTGGCTGCGGGACGGCGCGCTCGTGTGCGCAGTCGGCGCGAACGACCCGCGGGCGCGCGAGCTCGACGCGGAGGTGGTCGAGCGCGCAACGCTCGTCTGCTGCGACTCGCTCGAGGACGCGAAGCTCGAGTCGGGCGACCTGATCGAGCCGGTGGCGGCGGGGCGCCTCGACTGGCTCGAGGTTCAGGAGTTGCACGACGTCGTCGCCGGCGAGGTACCCGGCCGTCAGGCGGAGACCGACGTCGTGCTCTTCAAGTCGAACGGGATCGCGCCGTGGGACGTCGCGATCGGCCACGAGATCGTGACGCGGGCACGTGAGCGAGGGGTTGGCGTCGAACTCTGACGAGGCGCGCGGGCGCTAGGCCCGGGTGACCTCGGCCTTCGCGGCCTCGGCCTTGTCGTTCCCGACCGCCTGCACGATCTCGGGGCGATCGAGGAGGCGAGCCCGCTGCTCGGGGCTCTCGAGCCGGTTCTGCACGTAGCGGTCCTCGAGTATCTCGGCGAGCGGCCGCCCGCGGCCGTGCTCGCGGATCACGTACTGCGCGACGCGCTCCTCGCCTGCGGAGCGCTGGAAGAGGAACGAGAAGATGTCCTTGAGCGCCATGTGGGGATCCTACGCCTTTCGCGCAGGCGAGGCTTCAGGCCATTCGAGGTTCGCGTCGGGGATCGGGTCGCCGTGCGGGTCGTGGGTCGGAAATCCGAGCGCCTCGTCGATGCGCGCCTCGAGCTCCTCGGAGAGTGCGTGCTCGAGCCGGTCGGCCTCGTCGTGCACCTCCTCGACCGCGATCCCGAGCGTCTTTGCGAGGTAGAGCTCGAGCAAGCGGTGATGGCGGATCACCTCGAGCGCAACCCGCTCCCCCTCGGGGGTGAGCGAGACACCGCGGTACGGCGCGTGCTCGACGAGGGCGAGCGCAGCGAGCTTCTTCACCATCGCGCTCACCGAGGCGGGCGAGACCTGCATCTCGCGCGCGAGCGCCGTCGTCGAGACGCGCTCGCCCGCGGCGCCGAGCTTGTAGATCTCCCGCAGGTAGTGCTGGATCGCGTCGGACAGCGGCGTCGCCTTGGCCATCGCGCGCGAGTCTAGAGCGCGGCGAGGCTTCCATTGCCGCGCGGGACGGCGCCGTCGGCTACCGTCGCGCGCCGTGGATGTCCGTGTGGGCCACAGCCCGGACCCCGACGACGCGTTCATGCACTGGGCGCTCACGACGGATCTCGTCGACACGCGTGGCTTTCGCTTCGAGCAGGTGCTCGCGGACATCGAGACGCTCAACCAGTGGGCGCGGGCGGCGCGGCTCGAGGTGACGGCCATCTCGCTCGCCGCGTACCCGTTCGTGCAGGAGGACTACGCGCTGCTCCCGCACGGCGCCTCGATCGGCTCCGGCTACGGCCCGATCGTCGTCACGCGCGAGCCGCGCACCGTCGAGGAGCTGCGCCAGCTGGAGTTCGCGGTCCCCGGCGCGCTGACGACCGCGTTCCTCGCGCTCCGGCTCGTACTCGGGAACGTCGCCTACCGCGAGGTGCCGTTCGAGCAGATCCCCGAGGAGGTCGCGAGCGGCCGTGCAGATGCGGGGGTCGTGATCCACGAGGGGCAGCTCACGTTCTCCGACCACGGTCTCGTGAAGGCGCTCGACCTCGGCGAGTGGTGGCTGCTCGAGACGGGTCTGCCGCTCCCGCTCGGGGTCAACGTCGCACGGCGCGACGTGGAGCGTCTCCACGACCTTTCCGCCGTGCTCCGCGAGGCGATCGACTGCGGGCTCGAGCATCGGGCCGAGGCGCTCGAGTACGCGCTGCAGTTCGGTCGCGGGATCGACGAGGCGGTCGCCGACCGCTTCGTCTCGATGTACGTCAACGACCTCACCCAGGACTACGGCGACGAGGGCCGGTCGGCCGTGCAGGAGCTACTGCGCCGCGGCGAGGCGATCGGTGCCCTGCCGGGCCCGGTGGCGGTCGACTGGATCGAATGACCGTGACACGACGCCCGGCAACGCTCGCCGAGCGGGACGGCGCCGTCCTCCGACAGGCGTCAGCCGACGACCTACCCGCCGTCGACGACTTGACCGTCGCGGGCTACGCCGCGATCCAGGCGAGCTACGTCGCGATGCTCGGCGAGACGCTCTACGAGGCCGTGCGGCACCAGCCCGAGCTCACCTGGGAGGAGCGGAAGTGCGCTCAGAACCGCGACCTCTTCGCGTCCCACCCCGACCAGGTGTGGGTCCTCGACCGGGACGGCGATGTGTTCGGCTACGTCACCTTCTGGCTCTTTCCCGTGCAGTCGTACGGTCACCTCGACAACAACGCGGTCAGGGTGGACGAGACGGGACGCGGCTGGGCGACGTTCATGTACCGGCGGGTTCTCGCGCACTTTCGCGAGCTGGGGCTGCGCTACGCCCATGTCGACACCGGGCTCGATCCGGCGCACGACGCCGCGCGCCGCGCGTACGAGTCGGTCGGGTTCGACCGGCAGGTCCCGGGCGTGGACTACTGGCAGGATCTCTCGTCGGAATGATGCAACCGGATCACCCGAGCCCCGTCGACCCCGCCGAGCTCGGCTTCGAGGCGATCGTCTACGAGAAGACCCCGCCTCGCGCGACGATTCGTCTCAACCGGCCGGACGTCCTGAACGCGTTCGACTTCCGGATGCTTCGTGAGATCGCGCGCGCCTGCGAGGACGCGTCGTGGGACGACGAGATCCGAGTCGTCGTCGTCACCGGGGAGGGCCGCGCCTTCTGCGTCGGCGCCGACCTGCGCTCGTGGGAGACGACGCTCGTCGGCAAGCCCAACGAGTACTGGAAGTGGTTCGGCGCGTTCAAGGACATGCACGACCGGATCCGCGAGCTCGGCAAGCCGACGATCGCCCGGATCAACGGGATCGCGGTCGGCGGCGGCAACGAGCTGCAGATGGCCTGCGACCTCGCCGTGATCGTCGACGACGCGTTCATCCGGCACGTCGGGCTCGAGCACGGCTCGGTACCCGCAGGCGGCGCCACGCAGTGGCTCCAGCTCATGGCCGGCGACCGGCGCGCGCGCGAGATCATCCTGCTCTGCGAGGAGATCCCCGCTGCCCAGGCCGCGGAGTGGGGGCTCGTGAACTGCGCGGTGCCTGCCTCGGAGCTCGACGACGTCGTCGACCGCTGGGTCGAGAGCCTCGTCCGCAAGCTTCCGCAGACCACGCGGTACGCGAAGCAGCAGCTGAACGTCTGGCGTGACATGGCCTGGCACCAGACCGTCGGCCACGCGCGTGACTGGCTCTCGCTCTCGATGCTCGGCGACGAGGCGAAGGGAGCGATCGAGGCGTTCCTCGACTCGCGGCGTGGGCGAGATGAAGAGCAGACGTCGGACTGAAGTCCGACATCGGGATGCGCTCGGTGTCCGACTTCAGTCGGACACCTGCTCTCGCAGACAAACGCGTTAGGCTCGTTTCATGGCGGACGAGGTGCTGACGAGCCGCGAAGATGCCGTCCTCACGATCACGCTCAACCGGCCCGAGGTCTACAACGCCTTCAACCGCGAGCTCCATCTCGCGCTGCGCGAGGCGCTCACGGAGGCGCAGGACGCGTCGGTGCGCGCCGTCGTCGTGACGGGGGCGGGTAAGGGATTCTGTGCCGGGCAGGATCTGAAGGAGTTCGGCACAGTCGCCGGCTCGATCGAGGAGGCGCTCGAGCAGACCTACCACCCCAACATCCGGCTCGTGCGCTCGCTCGCGAAGCCGGTGATCGCCGCGATCAACGGGCCGGCGGCCGGGGCGGGCCTCTCCTTCGCGTGCGCCTGCGACCTCCGCATCGCAGCCTCGTCGGCGACGTTCGTGCCGGGCTTTGTCGGCATCGGCCTCGTTCCGGATTCGGGCGGAACGTGGTTCGTCCATCGGTTGCTCGGGTTTGCGCGCGCGTTCGAGTGGATGTGCTCGAACCAGCGCCTCACCTCTGCGGAGGCGGTTACCTGGGGACTCGTCTCGGAGGTGGTTCCGGACGAGGAGTTCCCGGATCGTGTCGCCGAGCTCGCGGCCGAGTGGGCATCGCGGCCGACCCTCGCGATCGGGCGGACGAAACGGCTCTTCGAGCATGCGTACTCCGCTGCGCTCGACGCCCAGCTCGCGCTGGAGGCGGATCTGCAGCAGGCGTCGGTCGCGACGGCGGACTTCACGGAAGGGGTGAACGCGTTTCTGGAGAAGCGTGCACCCGAGTTCAGCGGGAGCTAGTGGAAGGGACGGCCATGACCGAGATCCAGGCCGAGACCGGCGAGCCGATCGGTAACAGCCGGCATCCGATCCACCTCGTCGTCACCGACGACCTCGAGCGGAACCGCCTCACCGTGCTCTTCCGCCTCTTCCTCGCGCTCCCCCACTTCATCTGGGCCGCGATCTGGGGGTTTGGCGCCTACTTCGTCGTGATCGTCGCGTGGTTCATCGCGCTCTTCATGGGGAGGGTGCCGGACGGGATCCACAACTTCCTCGCGGGCTACGTCCGCTACCAGGCGCACGTCTACGCGTACTTCTCGCTCGCCGCGAACCCGTTTCCGGCGTTCATGCCCGCGGCGGGCTACCCGGTCGATCTCGAGATCGCCCCTGCAGCGAAGCAGAACCGGCTCGTGACGTTCTTCCGGTTTCTCCTCGTGATCCCCGCGATCATCGTCCTCTACGTCCTGCAGCTCGTCGCGTACGTCGTGATGGTGCTCGGCTGGTTCTACTCGCTCGTGACCGGAAAGATGGCGAAGGGGATGCGCGACCTGCTCGCGTACTGGATCCGCTACCAGTCGCAGACGATCGGCTACATCCTCCTCGTGACGAGTCGCTACCCGTCGTTCAGCGACGACTGACCCGCCGTGCGGGTCGAGGTCGACGACTACCACACGGGCGGTGAGCCTTTCAGGATCGCGACCGCTGGAGTTCCGCCGCTCGAGGGTGAGACGATCCTCGAACGCCGACGCTTCGCTCGCGACCACCTCGACGTCTTCCGACGGTTGCTCGTCTTCGAGCCGCGAGGGCACGCCGACATGTACGGGTGCCATGTCGTGCCCCCGAACGACGAGAACGCCGACCTCGGCGTCGTCTTCTTCCACAACGAGGGCTACTCGACCGCGTGCGGCCACGGGACGATCGCGCTCGTCACGTGGGCGCTCGACACGGGTGTCGTCGAGCGGCGAGAGGGCGAGAACCGCGTCGTCGTCGACGTCCCCTCGGGCCGCCTCGAGACGTGGGCGACGGTCGAGGGCGGGCGAGTGCGCTCGGTGCGCTTCCGGAACGTGCCGTCGTTCGTCTGGGCGGAGGGGCTCGACGCGGCGGGCCGGGTCGTCGATGTCGCGTTCGGCGGCGCCTTCTACGCCACGCTCGAGGAGCGCGTCGAGCCGGGCGAGCTACCTCGGCTGATCGAGCTCGGCCGCCGGATCAAAGCCGACCTCGAGGCGCGGCACGACGTCGTGCATCCGCTCGAGCCCGAGCTCCGCGACGTCTACGGCGTGATCTTCTGGCAGCACGAGGCGGACGAGCCGCTCACCCAGCGGAACGTGACGGTCTTTGCCGACGGCGAGGTCGACCGCTCGCCGTGCGGCAGCGGGACGAGCGCGCGACTCGCGCTGCTTCATGCTCAGGGACGGCTCGCCGTCGGCGATGTCCTGCTGCACCGCTCGATCGTCGGCTCGCAGCTCACGGGTCGCGTCGTCGCGGAGACCGACCTCCGTGTCCGGCCCGCGGTCGTCACCGACGTCGAGGGGACGGCCTACCGCACCGGGCGCGCGTCGTTCGAGCTCGATCCGGACGATCCGCTGGGAGCGGGCTTCCTGCTCCGTTGACGTCTAGATCGTCTTGAACTGCTCGAACGGCTGGCGGCACGCGTTGCAGTAGCGCAGCGAGCGGCACGGGGTGGGGCCGAAGAGGTTCTCGAGCTTCGTGTTGGTCGAGCTGCACCACGGGCAGCGGAACGGGCCTCGCTCGAGCTGGATCAGCGTCGGCGGCTCGGGCGCTCTTGGCGTCGGCGGGGCGAAGCCTGCAGCGCGGAGCTTCTCACGTCCCTCGGCCGTGATCCGGTCGGTCGACCACGAGTCGTCGAGCACGACCTCGACCGCCGGCTCTGCGCCGAGCGCGCGGATCGCGTCTTCCATTTGCCGCTTCATCGCGTCGAGCGCCGGGCAGCCCATGAACGTCGGCGTGAACTCGACGTGGACGCGCTCGCCCTCGACCCGCACCTCGCGCACGACACCGAGGTCGACGATGGAGATCACCGGGATCTCGGGGTCGGGGATCTCGGCGAACGCCTTCCAGACGTCAGCGTCTGCAAGAGCAGGTGTCCGACTGAAGTCGGACACCGGCGCGCCGCTCACCAGCGCGCACCTACGGGGGCGCTTCGGCGCACAGAGGTCATCTCGCCGAGCAGCTCTGCGAGCTCCGGTTCGTGACGGCCGCGTGGGACGGGCTCGACCTCGGGGAGCGCGCGACCGAGCTTCGCCTCGACGCGTGCCACCAGCTCCGGGCGGAGGTCGTCGTCGAGCACGCCGAGCGCGTAGGGCCAGAGCTCGTCGAGCGCCTCGTCGAGGCGCGGTCGGCCATCCTCCGAGCCGAGGAGCCGGTCCACCCACATCTCGGCATGGATCCGGTGATAGACCTCCTCCCGGTCGATCTTCGCCGCGATTCCCGCGAGCTCGGCGTCGTCCGATCCCTTCAGGGCTTCGAGCCGGATCGCGTCGGCGGTCTCGTAGAGCCAGTGCCGGGCGATCGTCCTCGCCCACTCGAGCCGGCGGAGCTCGACGAGCGGCGCCGACCGGTACTCGTCGGGCGCGCGATCGAACGCAACGGCGTCCGCGTCCGACCCGAGCTCGCGCGCGACGAGCTCGTAGAGCGCGCGCGCGTGACCGATCTCGTTCTGGGCGATCGACGAGAAGGCGACGTCCTCCTCGAGGAACGGCGCGATCCCCGTCCACTCCGAGTTCCGCCAGCCGAGGATCAGCTCGTCGTCGGCGAGCGTCAAGAGCAATTCTACGCGATCACTCAAGGACGATCGCCTCCTCCTGGCGCCTCGCGAAGCGAGGCGCCAGCAAGCTCCCGCGCCTCTTTCAACCGCTCTTTCAGGGAGTAGCCGTCGACGCGGCGGTACTTGAGGTCGAACTCGTCCACGAACTCGTCGATCTCCTGCACCGCCTCGCGCGGGACGAGCCACAGTGCCTCGGACTCGCCGCGGCGGCCGTACTGCTCGCGCGCGTAGATCTCCGCGAACCGTGGGTCCGGCGCCGCGATCGAGCCTGCATGCTGCATCGCGGCACCGGCGCGCTCGCGCCGGAAGACCTCGTAGACGCGCGTTGTCACGCCGCGGCGGCGAGCACGGTGCGCGAGACCCAGTCGACCTCGGTGCGCGAGAGGCGCCGGAAGGCGAGCCGCTCCTGTGACGCGGGCCCGTTTCCGGAGACGACGGCCATCAGGCGCTCCCAGTCGGGCTCGGTGTACTCCCACACGCCGTCCTCGCCACGGCGGAGGTTCGGATCCGGGAGCGTCAGGCCGAGCTCCCAGACCTGCGGGACGTAGCCCTCGAGGAACTGTTGGCGCGCTTCCTCGTTCGCCTGGCTCTTGATGCGCCAGTGCACCATCGGGTCGTCCTCGGCGGGGATCGGGTTGCCGTGGAACATCATCAGCGGCTCCCACCAGCGGTCGAGCGCCTCCTGGACGAGCTCGCGCTGCCCGTCGGTACCGGTCACGAGCGTCAGGATCACGTCGCGGCCGTGGAGGATATGGAACGACTCCTCCCAGCAGATCTTTCGCATGATCCGGGCGTACGGCGCGTACGAGCACTTCAGGAGCGCCTTCTGCGAGATGATCGCCGCCGCGTCGACGAGCCACGCGATGACGCCGACGTCGCCCCAGGTCTTCGTCGGATAGTGGAAGACGTTGTGGAACTTGGACTTGCCTGCGATCAGGTCGTCGAGGCACGCGTCGCGCGGCTTGCCGAGATCCTCGACGACGCGGTAGAGGAGCTGTGCGTGGCCGACCTCGTCCTGGATCTTCGCTGTCAACGCGAGCTTCCGTTGCAGCGTCGGCGCCCGGAGGATCCAGTCGCGCTCGGGCAAGACGCCCATCAGCTCGGAGTTCGCGTGCATCTCGACGAACTTCGTGACGCGCTTGCGGTACTCGTCGGGCATCCAGTCACCGGTCTCGACGAGACCACCCGCCTGGACATGGGCGAGGAACTCCTCCGTCTGCGTGTCGATCGCCATCCGGCAATCCTACCGAACGATCGGTAGCATTGTCCAATGACCCCGCGGAGGACGGAGCTCGTGGCCGCTGCGGCCAGGCTCTTCGCCGAGCGCGGCTACCACGGCACGTCGATGGCCGACCTCGCCGAGGAGCTCGGTGTCCAGAAGGGCTCGCTCTATTCGCTCACGGAATCGAAGCAGGCGCTTCTCGTCGTCGTGACGCGCGAAGGATCCGCCGCTTTCGCTCGCGCCCTCGACGAGATTCCCCAGGACGCGGAGCCCCTCGAGCGCATCCGGCACGCGCTTCGCGGGCATCTCGGCGTCGTCGCCGGACAGCTCCACGCGGCGACGGTCTTCACCCGCGAGTGGCGGTTTCTCGAGGAACCCGAGCTCAGCGACTTTCGTGGCAAGCGGCGGCGGTACGAGGAAGGCTGGCGCGAGCTCTTCCGAGACGCGTCAGAGCGCGGCGCGCTGCGCTCTGATCTCGACGTCGACGCCGCGGTGCTCCTCGTCCTCTCGGCCGCGAACTGGGCTTACACCTGGCTCCGGGACGGCGCCGAGACGGCAACGCTCGCCGATCGCTTCTTCGCGATCCTGCTCGACGGCGTGCGTGGGTACGCACCTGCGCGGTCGTAGCAGGTGGCCTCGCTCCTCATCGTCAACCCGCGCTCGACCGGCGTCGACGACGCTGTCGTGGCACGGGTGCGTGCCGCGCTCCCTCCCCATCTCGAGATCATCCGCACAGGCGGGCCCGGGGATGCGACCGAGATCGCGCGCGCGACCGAGGCGTCGTTCGACGCTATCTACGTCCTCTCCGGCGACGGGACGTACAACGAGGTGCTGAACGGCGTCGCTGGGACAACTCCCCTCGGGTTCCTGCCCGGTGGCGGGACGAGCGTCCTCCCCCGCGCACTCGGCCTGGGTCGCGATCCGGCCCGCGCCGCCCGCGCCGCCTCCGCCGGCGTGCGGCGGCGCATCGGGCTCGGTCGGGTGAACGGGCGGAGGTTCGCGTTCGGCGCCGGGATCGGCTTCGACGCGGAGCTCGTGCGTCGGATCGACGCCCGCGGTCGCGACACGGAGGGCAGGCGCCCGGGCGACCTGGCGTTCGTCGGCGCGGCGGTTGCCCTGCTCGCCCGGCAACGCGGGCGCTTCGACGAGCGCCTGGAGGTCGAGGGCGGTGGGCGCGTCGCCTTTGCGCTCGTCGCGAACTGCTCCCCGTACACCTACGCCGGCCGGCTGCCGCTGCGGGTCTCGCGCGGTGCGGACTTCGAACGTGGGTTGGCGCTCGTCGGGCCGCGCGCGCTCCGCGTGCACCGGCTTCCGGCAGCGGCGCTCGCCCTCGCGCGAGGCGCGCGTGACGGACAGAGGTTCGTCGTCGTCGAGGACGCCGATCGGATCGTCGTGCGGTGCGACGTCCCGCTCCCGCTCCAGGTCGACGGCGAGGACCTCGGCGACGTCGAGTCCGCCGTGTTCGAGGCGGAACGGGACGCGATCGAAGTGCTCGTAGCCGGGTGACGCAGGGTCTCCGACTACAGTCGGATACCGTCGGCCGCCCGGAACCCTGACTGGTGGTGCACGCTGGTCTCCGACTGAGGTCGGAGCCCTAGAGACGCAGGGAGACGGCTATCCGCGGCGCGCCCGCGGGCCGAAGAGCTCGCTCCAGCGCCGCCCGATCCCCTTCGCGAACTGGGTCTCGAGCATGCGGAAGTGCTCGTTCAGCACGGCCTCGAGCTCGTCGGTGTCTCGCCGTCGCATGGCTTCCAGCTGGCGCTGGTGGACGTCGAGCGTCTGGCGGTCGTATGCGAGGCCGCCCGAGTACGCGTCGCGGATCGGAGCGAGACCCCGCCCCACCCCGCGCATCGCCGCCCGGATCGTCTCGTTGCGGCAGGCGCGAACGATCGCCCGATGGAACATCGCATCGGCGCGCATCACGCTCGCGCGCTCGCCAAGGTGGTGCTCGAGGAGCTCGATCGTGCGCTCGAGCTCGCCGAGATCTTCGCGCGTCGCGGTCCGCGTAGCCTCGTGGACGACCGCGCGCTCGAGCACGCGCCGCGCCAGGAGCACGTCGACGGCCGCCGCCTCCTCGAGCTTGACGGCCGTCGAGATGGCGACTGCCGGGACGAGATCGGTGGCGACGAACACCCCACCCGACTTGCCCCGCCGCACCTGGACGAGGCCGGAGAGCTCGAGCACGCGCAGCGCCTGACGAAGCGTCGGCTTCGAGATCTCGAGCTGCTGGGCTAGCGACCCCTCGTTCGGGAGGCGGTCGCCGCCGCGAAGTCCCGCCCGCTCGATTGCCTCCGTCAGGTGCTCGATCGCAGCCTCGAACGTGCGCGTCGCGCGGACGGGCTCGATCGCGAAGGCGCACGCCGTCTCCATCCGGCAAGTCTCGCAGGGTTCGTTCGCTTCGACCGGAGATGGGGGTTCCGGTCGAAGTTGCGAGAAAAGAGAAACCCTGTTTCACTTCAAGCATGGTGGTTCCGGTCGTCGAGCAGGATCTCGAGCGCGTCATCGAGCGCGGGCCGGAAGCGCGGCCCGAGGGGCTCGACGACGACGCGCTTCTCGCCCTCCACCGGTCGCTCGTCCGGCTCCGCGTCTACGACGAGCGCTCGGTCGTCTACCACAGCCAGGGTCGGATCGGCACCTACGCGATCTTTCGCGGTCACGAGGCGATACAGGCTGGAACGGTGCACGCGCTCGAGGAGCGCGACTGGATCTTCCCGAGCTACCGCGAGTCGGCGATCGGGCTCATCCGCGGTCTTCCCGCGGCGACGATCCTCCAGTGGTGGCGCGGGCACCCTTCCGGCTGGTGGAACCCGGAGGACGTGAACGTCGCCTCGATCTGTGTCCCGATCGCGACGCACGTCCCCCACGCTGCGGGGCTCGCCTGGGGCCTCGCGCTGAAGGGCTCGGACGCCGTTGCGATCGCGCTCTTCGGCGACGGGGCCACCTCGGAGGGAGCGTTCCACGAGGGAGCGAACCTCGCGGCCGTCGTGCGTGCCCCCGTCGTGCTCGTCTGCAACAACAACCAGTGGGCGATCTCGACCCCGCTCAGCGACCAGACGGCGGCCGAACGGCTCTCCGACAAGGCCGTCGGCTACGGGATGCCGGCGATCCGGGTCGACGGGAACGACGTGCTCGCCGTCCACGACGCCGTCCGCCGCGGCGTCGAGCGCGCCCGCGCGGGTGACGGCCCGACGTTCGTCGAGGCGGTTACGTACCGCTCGTTCCCGCACGCGACGGCGGATGACCCGAGCCTCTACATCGACCGGGCGCGCGTCGAGGCCGAACGCGAACGGGACTGTGTCGCCGCGTACGAGAGATACCTTCGCGACCTCGGACTGCTCGACGACGAGCGTGCGCGGGTCGTGCGCGAGGAGGCCCTGACGGAGCTGCGCGCTGGGATCCAGGCGGCCGAGGACGAGCCGCCCGCCGGCCCCGAGCTCGTGTTCGCGCACGCCTACGCGGACCCGCCCGCCTCCCTGGCGCGCGACCGCGACGAGCTCCTACGGGTGCACGGGCGATGAGCGCCGTCGAGGTCGCGACGCGCGAGCGCCTCCTCGTCGAGGCGGTGAACGACGCGCTCCACGCCGAGCTCGCCCGCGACGAATCGGTGATGGTGCTCGGCGAGGACGTCAGCCGGCTCGGCGGCGTCTTCCGCGCCACGGCGGGACTGCGCGACGCGTTCGGCCCGGAGCGCTGTGTCGACACACCGCTCTCCGAGGCCGGCATCCTGGGTGCTGCCGTCGGGCTCTGCATGGCGGGCTGGCGGCCTGTCGTCGAGATGCAGTACGACGCGTTCTCGTATCCCTGCCTCGACCAGCTGATCACGCACGTGGGGCGCTACCGGTGGCGCACCCGGGGCGAGATGGGCTTTCCGCTCGTGATCCGGATGCCGTACGGCGGCGGCGTCCGCGCACCCGAGCTGCACGACGATTCGCCGGAGACCTTCTACGTGCACACACCCGGCGTGAAGCTCGCCGTACCCGCGACACCCGCCGACGCAAAGGGCCTGCTCGCGGCGGCGATCCGCGACCCGGACCCGGTCGTCGTGCTCGAGCCGAAGCTCGTCTACCGCACTGCCCGCGGCCCGGTTCCGGACGGGGAGCACGTCGTCCCGCTCGGCTCTGCCCGGATTGCGCGGGAGGGTACAGATGCGACGCTCGTCGCCTGGGGCGCGATGGTCGGCGTCTGCGAGAGAGCGGCCGACGCGCTCGCGGGCGAGGCGTCCGTCGAAGTGCTCGACCTCCGCTCGCTCAAGCCCCTCGACGAAGAAGGACTCCTCGCCTCGGTGCGTCGGACGGGCCGGTGCGTCGTCGTCCAGGAGGCGCCGCGGACATGCGGTTTCGCCTCCGAGGTCGCGGCCATCCTCGCGGAGCGCGCGATCCTCGATCTCCAGGGCCCCGTCCTTCGCGTGACGGGCTACGACGTGCCGTATCCGTACTGGCAGCTCGAGGACTGGTACATGCCATCGGTCGAGCGCGTCGTCGACGCGGTGCGCCGCGTCATCGCCTTCTGATCCTTCGCTCAGGGTTCGACGGCGCGGGTGATCCGAGCGTGCTGCAGGCCTGCGCGCGACGACGACACCTGCTTTCACCTCTTCGAGGCGGACTCGGTCGACGTCGTCTTCGACCTCGGGGAGCACCGTCGTGCGGAGATATCTGACGGCGCGGCCCGCCTCGGCGAGGCTCTCGGCCGCCTCCCGCGCTCGCCGAGCTTCCGCGCCGACGTCACCGGCGCGGGAGCGAGGCAGGTACCGCTCGACGAGGTAGGCAGGCATCGACGGATCGACGGAGGGTCGACGCAGCGTCCACCCTCCGTCTCGCTCCGGTCGCTCAGTCCTTGCCGCCACGGACGGCGCGGAAGTGGTCTTTGTAGACGTCCTTCGCGATCCGCGGGAAGTGCTTCGCGGTCTCGGTCATCGTCGTGCGGTAGTGGAGCCCGCCCCAGACGCGTGCGTCCTCCACGTCGGCCACGAGCTGACCGGTCTGGGTGTACGTCCTCGTCGTTCGGGTGGTCGTGCTCGTGAACGTCAGGTCGAGCCACTTCGTCCCGAAGAACTCGCGCACGGCCTTCGTCATGCCCGCCGTGAAGCACGCGTGGCCCGCAGGGTATTCGGGGTGGTTCCCGGTGACGAGCGGTAGCCACGTCGGGTCGGCCGTCGTTGCGGCGTTGCCGTCCGTGTCTGCGCGCTGGATAGCGTGGGTCGGCCGCCAGAACACATAGTGATACTTGGCCTCCCAGCAGGCGATCTGGGTGTCGGCGATCGCCACCCAGGTGTAGCCGAGGAACCGGGCTGACTGCCGGACGTCGAGTCCGCGGGCGTTGGCGAGGGCACGCATCCCGCGGCTGTACTGGACGTAGGTCGGGTCGGTGAAGAAGCGCACCGTCTCCGTCTGCGCCGCCGTCCGCGTCGTGCTCGTGGCACGACCGACTGCCTGGAGCTCCGCGACGTCGTCCGCGTACTTCCGGCTCGTCAGCGCGAACGGCGCGTCTGGCCGATACGCGGCACCCGTGTACGTGAACGGTCGCACCCTGCCGAGCTTGACGTCCACCGGCGTCGGCGGCGGCACGGGATTGATCACTCCCGCGGCGATCGGCTCGAAGACACCGGGCCCCGCGGTCGACTGGACGTAGGGGACGACGTCGTCGAAGCCGTCGCCCACCCGTGAGGCGAGCATGCCTGCCGCAGCCGCGGCCCCGACAGCCTTCCCGCTCTCCTTCGCGCTCCCGCCCGGGATGGTCGCCATGTACGCGTCGTAGGCGCTCTGAACGGCCGCCATCTGGGCCGGCACACGCGCCACCAGCACGTCGCGGGCCGCCTGCGCCACCGCCGCGTCCACGGACGCTCCCGGAGCGGCCGTAAGGGTCGTGGCAAACGGCTCGAAGCCTCCCTCGATCGCCACGACCGCGTCGTACATCGCCGCGTGCGCCATCCCCGCCAGCACGGTGCTGCTCGCAGGCGGACGGAGCGTGGCCGGTGTCGCGCCAGCCGAGATCGCCGCCTCGGCGACCCCGCTCCAGTGCACGACCGCGTTCTCGCCCGCCGCCGACGACGACGACGCGGGCCCCAGCGCGAACGCCGCGACCAGCGCCACCATCGCGGTGAGACCGATTCGAAGTCTCATGATGCGTCCCTCCTGATCGTTTGCGTCCCGGAGAGAGGGTCGCGCCGTCGGCCCGGCGGCGAAAGCTGGAAACCTCAGGTCTTTGAGAGGGCGTTCCTCCGCTCTACTCGCGAGCGGATCCCGCGTTTCGATACATCCGTGTCTGCGCGGGCTCGACCGAGTGCTCGGTCAGACAGAGCTCTGCCGCACCTCGCGGTTGCGACGCCCGTCGGCGACGAGGGCGATCCGGCGCTCCGCCTCGATACCCTCGCCGCGAGAGGGCCCGATCCCCGCCGCGTCGTGGAGGATCGCCGTCGCCGGGAGCCGCTCACGGGCATCGAGAGCCGGACGAGCGTCTCGAGCTCTCCTCCCTGTCGACGAGCGGGCGGTCGGTCGACACGGGTCAAGCCCCTTCGGCACGCAGGCGGGTGAGCTCCGCCCGGGAGCGGACGCCGAGCTTGCGATAGATGCGCGTGAGCGCTGTCTCGACGGAGTGCTCGGTGAGGAAGAGGGCCGCCGCCACCTCCCGATTCGTACGGCCTTCGGCGACGAGCCGGGCTATCCGCGTCTCGGCCTCCGTCAGCCCACCGCGCGAAGGTGCACGGCCGCCGATCCGTGCCAGCTCGGCCCGCGTCTGCTCGGCCCAGAGGGAGGCGCCGAGCGTTTCGAAGCGGGCGAGTGCCTCCTCGAGCGTCGTGCGCGCCTCGCCGCGGCGCTTCGCGCGCCGTTGTGTGCGGCCGAGCGCCAGGAGCGTGCGGGCGTGGTGGAACGGGTCGGTAGCTCGCTCGTGCTCGGCGAGTGCCCGCTCGAAGCTCGCGAAGGCGTCCTCGAGTTCTCCCCGGGCGGCGTGGAGAAGCGCGCGGCAGCGGGCGAGAATCGCGACCGCCCAGGCCCTGTCCACCGCGCGCGCCCGCTCTTCCCATTCGGCGACGATCCGTTCGGCCTCGCCGAGCTCACCCGTGGCGACGAGCGCCTCGAGCAGGTCACCGAGCTCCAGGCGCTGCGCCGGCTCGAGCATGAAGTCGTTTCGCAGGCTGTAGGCGCGTCGTAGATGGGGCAGTGCCGCCGCCGGGGCACCGGCCGAGAGCTCCACAAAGCCCAGGACCCAGCTGGAGCCCGAGACCGCGATGCGGATCCCGATGGACTCTCCTCCGGCCAACTCGCGCGTGGCGCGCGCGCGCGCGTCGTCCATTCGCCCCAGGTGCGCTGCGACGACAGCGCCCGGAAACTCGTCGGGCGGCATCACGTCGCCGAGCTGGGTCTTGATCTCGAGGGCCTCGGCCGCACGCCGCTCGGCCTCCTCCCAGTTGCCCGCACGCCACTCGAGAAGCGCGCGTTGCCAACTCACCATCGCCTCGCCGCCGGCGTCGTCCCGCTTTCTGTGTGCGTCTCCGAGCTCCGCGAGTATCTCCCGGGCAGAGTCGAGCTCGAACGCCCAGACGAGCTGTCCGCAGAGCTGCTCGGTCGGCCCTCCGGCGATCGGCCAGGCGGGGAGAGACCGTTCGAGTCTCACAGCCTCCTCCATGTCGGTCCGGCGAACGCCCGACCCCGCTCTAAATTGCCAGTTGCCGCGGGCGGCGAGCGCGCGACATCGAATCTCGACATCGTCGGTTCGCGACGCTGCGCGAACGGCGAGATCGGCATGCTCGAAACCGCGCTCGAGTCCCTCCGCCCACGCCATCGAGCCGGCAAGTCGGATCTGGATCGTCGCGACGAGCGCGGCGACCGACTCTGCCTCGGCGAGCGCCTTGCGGTACAGAGGCAGCGCGTCGCGAGGATCGTCGTGAAGGTCCGCGAGTCGGACGAGTGCCCAGGCCCGGTCGATCCCGGGCGCGGCCTCGACGCAGGCCCGCTCGAGCAGGTTCCTGGCATGGAGTGTGTCACCCGCGCGGTGGTGCATGTCCGCAGCGAGGAGCAGGCGACGGCGCCCGTCGTCCCACAAAGGCGTCGGGGTCAGGTCGAGCGCGTGCTCCGCAAGCGCGGCGGCGGTTGCCGGTGCCCCGCGATCGCGCGCAGATCTCGCGGCTGCCTCGAGGGACGAGGAGACCTCGGCATCGGCCTGGGACGTTGCGAGAGCCAGATGACGGGCTCGTTCCTCTGCCGTCGGTGCGACCTGCGCAAGCCGAGCCTGCAGCGACCGGCCGCTCGAAGGCGTCTGGCGCGCGGAGACCGCAGCGGCCAGCAGAGGGTGCGTGAAGCGCAGGCGTACGCCGTCGATCTCGAGAATCCCGGCGCCGACCGCTTCGTCGAGCCCGGCGTCGGAGCGGGCGCCGAGCGCCGCATCCAGCAGGTGGACGGTCGGGTCGCCGCTCGCTGCGACGAGGCGCGCAACGTCGAGCGCGGCGGCGCTCAGACCCTCGAGGCGCTCGTCCAGGAGGGCCGCGAGGGAGGATGGGAGCGGCAAGTGCTCGCCTGGAACAGGCGTGGCGCCGCGCCGCTGCAGCGCGGCGGCGAGCTCGAGCGCGAAGAACGGGTTGCCCGCGGACGTCTCGCAGAGCCGGAGCAGCGTCGGACGGGGGAACGTGACATCCAGGCGCGTGCGGAGGAGCTCGTATGTCGCGCCGATGCTGAGCCCGCTCAACTCGATCCTCTCGAGCCTGGAGTCGGGCAGGGATGGCCGGAGCCACTCCGGCGGCGTGCCGCGAACGGTCAGCAGAGCAGCGATCGGCTGGCCCTCGAGCCGCGACATCCCGAAGCGAAGTGCCGCGAGCGAGGACCCGTCGAGCCACTGGACGTCGTCGATGCAGAGGACGAGCGGGCCTGCGGCTGCGAGGAGCCGCAGAGCGGTGAGGAACCCGGCGGCGACTGCGCGCTCGTCGATCTGGGCCCGCGCATCGCCGAGCAGCAACGCGGCCTCGAGCGCGTGCCGCTGGACGGGCGGGAGCTCGGGAAGGACGTCGTCCACGACGCTGCCGAGCAGATCGGCCACTCCCGCATACGCGAGCCTTGTCTCTGCGTCGGACGGGCGGCACGACAGGACGCGGTAGCCGCGCGAGGCCGCACCGGCGACCGCAGCCAGCCATACGGAGGACTTGCCGATCCCGGCCGGACCGTGGAGCAGGACAACGACAGGGAGCAGCTCGGGGTCGTCGAGGAGGCGAAGGATCGCCCCGAGCTCGCCCTCCCGGCCGAGGAGCTCGCCGGACGTGGCGTGCATGCCGCAGTATTGTCGCCGCGGATGGCGTACGAGTTCAAGCTGCCCGACCTCGGCGAGGGCCTCACCGAAGCCGAGATCGCGCGCTGGCTCGTAAAGGAGGGTGCCGAGATCGCGGAGGACGCGCCGCTTGTCGAGGTGCAGACCGACAAGACGACGGTCGAGATCCCGTCGCCGCGCGCCGGAACCGTCCTCAAGATCCTCGTCGCCGAGGGCACCGTCGCTCCGGTCGGCGCCGTGCTCGTCGTGATCGGCGAGGAGGGCGAGCAGCTTCTGCGCGCAGTGGACGAGACGCAGTCCGACGGCGGCGACGATGCGGAGGAGACGGAACCGCTCGTCGCCGTGGTGCCGGCGTCCCCGGATGCCGCCGTGCGGGCGACACCGGCCGTGCGTCGGCTCGCACGATCGCTCGGCGTCGAGCTCCTCGACATCCAGGGCACGGGTCCGGGTGGGCGGATCGTCGAGGCGGACGTCCAGGCCGCAGCCGCCGGTACGTCCGACGGAACCCGGATCCCCGTGCGGGGCATCCGCAGGATGATCGGCGAGAACCTCTCGCGCGCGCACCGCGAGATCCCCGCCGTCACGTTCGTCGAGGAGTGCGATTTCACGGGCGTCGACGTCTCCCGTCTCGTCGCGCTCGTGATCCACGCGAGCGCGCAAGCGCTTGCTCGATTCTCCGAGCTGAACGCACGGCTCGAGGGCGACGCGATCGT
>Ga0183260_10000196_pt1 | contig 47026 bp, 44 predicted proteins | sample AntDrymUQ4972206_2_FD_129768 | JGI IMG/M metagenome (GOLD analysis project Ga0183260, IMG submission 129768) | Polar desert sand microbial communities from Dry Valleys, Antarctica - metaG UQ497 (22.06) (version 2) (version 2) | ecosystem: Environmental > Terrestrial > Soil > Desert | place... | reverse complement strand
TTTGTTGCGCACCGCCAGTTCGTAGGCTGTGGAATACGAAATGCTCAGGCGTTGCGCCATTTCTTCGAGGGTCATCGTGTCCGGTGAAACGGCGCTGGGCGTCGGTGCGGTGGATGGGGTCATTGTCGTGCTGCTCATGGAAATCTCCCTAAATAAAGTGTCCGGCTGGCGCTTACGTACGACCATTCAAGGATAGTTTGATGTACCGCCAAAAGCAAGTATTATGTCAAAATTGACATACGATGCTACCCCCTAGTACCACATGAGGCCCCATGCGCATCACCTTTACCGCATTTAGACCTCATTTATCACGGTATTTTCCTGAGCCCTAGAGAACTTGATGCTTCCGGGCACGACAAAGACCCCTAGCCAGCGGGGCCACGGGGCTCTGTACCCTCTTGCAGATTGCTCAAGCTCAATTCAGCGGTGGGCCGGATTTGGTCCCATGAGGTCGATTTTTCGGGACCACGGGTTCGTAGCTAGCCTGTAGCTTTACTGGGGCCTGAGAGGCATTTTCGTTGAAACGGCGGGCTTTTTGCTACCACATGCTACCCCCTGCTTTCGGCATCCCTGGGCCCGGTGCCAGTCTCTGGAACAGGTAGTTGGGGGTTGAATCCCTGCACCCCCAGCCGAATCTAGGCGCACATTGGCCGGGTACCCTGGATCCGGCGATTCACGTTCTGAGGCTTTTCTGATTTCGGTGACGCCTTGAATCGATTACGGGGCGCCCGGATGTGCAACTGGCGGAACTCGCCTTCCCGTTCAAGCAAGAACATCCACCGCGCCGCCGCGGAGTTCGGCGGCAGGCAACCGTTCGAGCACCCGATGATCGAGCAGCGAGGCATCGGTCGATGTCACCAGAAGCTGGCAATCGCACTCCGCAACCGCCGCCAACAACCTGTCCCGATGCACGCTGTCGAGCTCGGACAGGACATCGTCGAGCAGCAGGATCGGCCGCTCGCCCGATTGCTGGTCGATAACGTCGATTTCAGCCAAGCGGTAGGCGACAACCCCCAGTCGTTGCTGGCCACGTGACCCATAGGCCGCCAGTTCCCGTTGTCCAACAAGGAACATAAAGTCGTCGCGGTGCGGTCCAACTACGGTCATACCTCGGCGGAACTCTTCTCCACGCGCTTGCTCGATTGTTGGCTTGAAATGTGAAGCCACCGCGTCGCGATCTTGCTTCGCGTCGCCAATAAGGTGCAGCAGGTGCAGCGGCAGTTTCGGAACGTAGGCAAAGCCGATTTCGCCGCCCTCCAGGAGCGTCGCCGACCGCGCACTCACCAGTTCGGCGATACGGGAAGCAATCAGGTTGCGGTAGGCCATGACCAGAGACCCGGTCGCGACGAGTTCCTCGTCCCAAAACGATATTTCAGTAACCGCGCCAATGTCCCGGCTCGATCGCCGTTCACGCGAAAATCTCTTGAGCAGTTGATTCCGCTGGGCGAGGACCTTCCCATACTGGGACAGGGCCGAGAGGTAGGTTCGGTCGATTTGAGAAATCAGGATGTCGATCTGTCTTCGGCGTTCGGAAGGGGCGCCCGAAACCAGGAAAACGTCCTCCGGCGAGAACAGCACGCATTTTACGGCTCCGACGATGTCGTGGGCCCTGACCTGTTTCCCATCGAGCAGGTACTGCTTTCGGCTCACTGCTTGCCGTTCAGGATCGAGTTCAAGACGGATCCCGGCGGAGCCCGCACCCGCGCACGTTTCGAAACGTGTCTCGATTCTCGTGTACGGGGGTACGCCGTAGTCGACCCCACTGTCCCAGGCGACGACCTCCCTGTCCGCCGCCGCCCGCGGCGATCGCGTCGTGGAGAGCATGACCAGAGCCTCAAGGATGCTCGTCTTGCCGCTCGCGTTTCTGCCCGAAATGCGGAGTCCGGAGCGGGGAATGTCGAGCTCGAGATGTGAGTACAACCGGAACTGATCGATCTCGAGCCGGTCGAGGTGCATGAAGATTTCCCGCCGGACTTGCCTTGGCTATTGCCCGCCAATAACCATTGGCATAATCACATGGGTGTAGGAATCGACGCCGCTGGGCCGAATAATGCCAGCCTGGGTCGTGCCATTCAGGCCGAGCGTGACTTGGCCGTGCTTGAGCACCGACAGAACATCCGCCAGGTAGCGGCTGTTGAAGGCAATCTGCACTTCCCCGCCGGATACGCTGGCGTCGACAAAGCTGTGGCTATTGCCGCGCTCAGCCGCATTCGCGGTCACCTCGACGTTGCCTGGCGTGAGGTCATCCTCGCCCGGTGAGATCACGAGGCGAATCACGTCGTTGTTCTCGCGAGCAAAATAGCTTGCCCTGCGCACCGCGTTGAGCAGAACTTCGCGGCTGAGATCGATTCGCGTTGCAAACTCCTTGGGCACGATTTGCCGGACATCGGGGAACGTGCCGTCGATCAGGCGAGATACCCATTCCGTGTCGCCAACACGTGCCATGACCTGGCTCCTGTTCGGGGTCACGGCCAAGCGGATCGTCTCATCGAAGTCGCCGATAATCCGGGCGAGTTCGCGATACGCCCGCGCCGGGACGATCAGGTCAGTTCGCTCCTCGACTGATGTCGACAGCGCTCCTTCGTTCACCGCCATCCGGAATCCGTCGGCTGAGGCCAGGGTCACGCGTTCGCCTTCGAAGCGGGTGAGGACGCCGGCCAGGACGGGCCTCGAATCGTCGCTGGCGGCCGCAAATTCAACCAGCGAGATCAGGTCGCGCAGATTCCGGGCCTCAATCTCAACACCGAATCCCTCATCGGTGATGGACGGAATCACCGGGAAATCTTCGGCATCGATCCCATTGATCGTCGCCTCGTCCCGACCCGATTGCACAGTCAGCGACATGCGCGAGATGTCAACAGTCAGCTCGACTCCACCAGCCGGCAGCGTGTTGACGAACTCACCAAGAAGACGGGCATCGATCGTAATCCGTCCCTCATCCTGGATGTCCGCCTCGATCCAGGTCGTCACACTGATCTCGAGATTCGTCGCCGCAACACGCAACCGCCCATCGTCCGTGGAAAGCAACACGTTGCTCAGGACGGGCAACGATGTACGAGTCGCAACCGCACGACCAACCCTGCCAAGCGCTCGCTGAAAATTTTCCTGAAGGCACGAAACCCTCACCCGCCCACCCCGTTCACTCAATCCAGGTTAATCGGTCTGAAGTCTAGCATGCCGACCCTGGCTCCCAAGGGCTTTTCGCGGCCCGTAATCAACGCCAGGCAAGGTATTGCATAGTACGATCATTTGTTCTATACTCCTTGTAGAACATTCGTTCTTTCGTTCTCAGGAAAGGCGAGTCACGTGACAACAACATCCACATTCGATCCGGCACGCTATCTCTCTCTCGTCAATGGCAAGGAATACCTTGAGGTCAAGTGGCGCCTGGTCTGGTTGCGAAGTGAGCATCCGGATGCCGTAATCGACACCGATCTCGTTGCCCACGCTAATGGCGAAGCAATTTTCCGGGCACAGGTGACGATTCCGGAGAGAGGCTCGTCCACCGGCTGGGGGAGCGAAGACGCCCAATCCTTCGGTGATTTCATCGAAAAGGCCGAAACCAAGGCCATCGGCCGAGCCCTGGCGGCATTGGGGTATGGCACCCAATTCTGCGGTGACTTTGACTTCGGTTCCACGACTGGCCGGCTCGTTGACTCTCCGGTGACGATGGCTCCGAACAACATCACGGAAGGATCGTTCGAGCGGCGGCAACCTGGCAGCGAGCTGGCCGCAACGGACCGTCAACGCAACCTGATTCAGTTATTGGCGCGTGAACTCATGCTGACTGGCAACACTCTTGACGATCTGAGCCGCGAACAAACAGGCAAATCATTGACCGATTTGAGCCGCCAGAATGCATCGTCAGTCATCGCCGCGCTCAAATTGCGGCAAAGCCCACAGAGCGTCAAGTCGGCCTAAGGTCGATATCGATGCGTTCGAAAGGAGAGAGACGATGCGAAGTTTCAATGAAACGAATCAACCGGGGGTACGCCTGATCCGGCAAGAAGTTTCACCGTACGCTGCCGCGACCAATGATCCCCTTGCAACCCTGGAGCGTCGTCTCGATGACGGCTATGCCCGAATCGAACAGGCATTGGCCAAAGGCGAGGATGTCACGGCCTGGGAAGACTTCTGGATCGAACTCCTTCACCAGTACGAATCAGCGGTCGATTGCATGCCTGAAGCCGCTTGACGAACAGCGTCCCGGTTTAGGGTGGCCTTCGCCAACCGGGAGGACCGCCAGAAGGGGGCGGTCCTCCCGGTTGTGGGTTCAATCGTCCGTTGCGAACTCAAGATTCGGTGACGGTCACCGTTTGCAGCACCACTGGCTCAACCGGAGCAGAGGTTTCCCCACCTCTGCTCTTGCCAACCTTGACGTTGGCGATGGCGTCAACCACGTCGAGGCCGTTCGTGACCTTGCCAAAGATTGTGTAGTTCTTGGGCAGCTTGTGTCTCAGGTCGGCGTGGCAAATGAAGAACTGGCTCCCGTTGGTGTTTGGGCCAGCGTTAGCCATCGCCAGCGTGCCGGCCTCGTACTCCTTGCTCACAGTTTCATCGGCAAATTTGTAGCCAGGTCCTCCTGAGCCGGATCCGGTCGGATCGCCACCCTGGATCATGAACCCCTTGATGATGCGATGGAACGGCGTTCCGTCGTAATATCCATCCTTGGCCAAACTGACAAAATTGTTAACCGTGATCGGTGCGTCGTCAGCGAAAAACTCGACGTCGATTGAACCATGGTTGGTGTCAAGCGTTGCCACGTATGACTTTTCCGCTTCGAGCTGCATGTCGAACGACTTCGCGTACTGTGCCAAAACATAAACCTTTCCACCTATGGCCCCTGGGTGATTCAGCCGTGACCTGGAGTTGTCTGAACTCCCGCCAGACCCAACACCCCGGCATTGGCTGCCATAGCCTGTACGACAAACGTGATGTGGTCTTCGAATGGAATACCGAGTTCGTCAGCGCCAGTCGTCAGATCTTCGCGACGCACGGCTTCCGCAAAACGACGGTCCTTCATCTTCTTCTTGACCGATGTCGCCGTGACATCGGCGACTGCCTTTGATGGTCGAACCAGCGCCACGGCAGAAATGAATCCAGTCAACTCATCCACGGCGAACAACGTCTTTTCCAGAGCGGTGCGGCGTGGGAATGCTGGATCATCCGAGTGACTCAACACGGCATCCACTACCCATTGAGGATAGCCGAGCCCGTCAAGGACCCTGGCCCCAACGAACGGATGCTCCTCCAGGGTCGGGTGTCGCTCGAAGTCGAAATCGTGGATAACGCCCACCACCGCCCAGGCGTCCTCGGGTTCGCCAAACGTGCGCGCATACGCCCGCATCGCGGTCTCGACAGCGAGGCAATGACGACGAAGGCTGGGACTTTCCACCCACTCAGTGAGCAGATTCCAGGCATCGTCTCGCGTCTTGCCATGGAGCTCAGGATACGCAACCACCAGTGTCTCCGTTTCGATCATATCGCTATTCAACCAACATCGCATCACCGAACGAGAAGAATCGGTAGCGCCGCTCAATCGCCTCGCGATACGCCTCGAACAGCATCGCCTTCCCTGCAAACGAACTCATCATCAACAAGAGCGACGATTTCGGCAAGTGAAAATTCGTGACCATCGCACCAACCATCGTCCACTCGTATCCCGGCGTGATGAAGATGTTCGTCATGCCTGAAAACTGCTTCCCGACGCGAGCCTCCCGGCACGTTCCATAGGTTTCAAGGGTCCTGGCGGCCGTGGTGCCAACCGCGACGATCCTGGCCATCCGCTTCCTGGCCGTGGCAATCGCGAGTGCAGTCTCCTCCGGAACCGAGCACCATTCGCTGTGAACGACGTGATCCTCGGCGTACATGGTCGTCACTGGACGGAATGTGTCGAGCCCGACGTGCAGCGTGACATAGGCGCACTCCACACCGCGCTCCCGGAGAGCATCCAGCGTCTGGAACGTGAAGTGCAGGCCGGCCGTCGGGGCCGCTGCCGACCCAGGCTCACGGGCGTACACCGTCTGATAACGCTCATCGTCGTCAAGACCTCCGTGAATGTACGGGGGCAGCGGAACTCGCCCGAAAGAATCAAGATGTTTCGCGAGCCGGGCATTCAACTCAACAATGGCCCGACCATCACCGCGCTTCTCGACGACTGTCACCGTGGCCACTGTCGCGTCTCCAGTATTCTTCGCGGCCACGATCACGACTTCACCTGTCCGAAGTTTGCGAGCCGGTCTCATCAGGCATTCCCACACGTGCCCATTCAAGGCACGCAACAGGAGGAACTCAACCTCGCCGCCAGTCGTTCGCCGGCCAACGAGCCGTGCCGGAAGCACCCGGCTGTCGTTCATCACCAGCAGGTCGCCTGGCCGCAACAATTCAGGCAAGTCAGTAAACAGGCGATGCCTGATCTTGGCCGACCGCCGATTAAGAACCAGGAGACGACTACCAGAACGGTTCTCCAGGGGCTCCTGTGCGATCAATTCCGGTGGCAAGTCGTATTCGAAATCGGACATCGACAGGTGTCGTTGTCGCTGTTCGGTCACTTCGCTCCCTGGAAAAGCGAAGTCTGATTGGGGCGCTCATCCGGAACTGCGATTCCCAGATGTTCGTACGCCCCGCGGGTCGCCACTCGACCGCGAGGGGTGCGCTGGAGGAAACCGAGCTGAATCAGGTACGGCTCATACACGTCCATAATCGTTTCTGCCTCTTCGCTGGTCGCCGCGGCGAGGGTGTCGATCCCGACCGGTCCTCCATCGAACTTGTCGATCAGCGACACCAGAATACGGCGATCGGTTTCGTCGAGCCCGAGCGTGTCGATTTCGAGCAATCCGAGTGCGCGATCCGCGGTCACATCGGTCACCACCGCCTCGCCAGCCACCTGCGCCACATCCCGGACCCGTCGCAACAATCGGTTTGCGATGCGGGGCGTGCCTCGCGCTCGGCCCGCCAGCATGCGTGCCCCCGAATCTTCAATCGGCATCGCCAGAATCGATGCTGACCGACGTACGATCTGCTCCATCGCCCCCTGATCGTAGTACTCAAGGCGCATCACCGCTCCAAACCGATCCCGCAACGGTCCGGTGAGGAGCGCCAGTCGTGTCGTGGCGCCGACCAGCGTGAACTTCGGGAGATTGATTCGCATCGTCCGTGCCGCCGGACCCTTGCCGATGACAATGTCGACCGCAAAGTCCTCCATTGCCGGGTACAGCACCTCTTCAACCACCCGGCTGAGCCGATGAATTTCATCGATGAACAGGACGTCACCAGGCTTGAGGTTCGTCAGGATCGAGACCAGATCACCCTGTCGTTCGATCGCCGGACCTGATGTAACCCGGAGGCTGACTCCCATTTCCGCGGCAATGATCGTCGCCAGGGTCGTCTTGCCCAGCCCTGGCGGTCCGTAGAGCAATACATGATCCAGCGACTCCTCGCGGGCCCTGGCCGCCTGGATGAAGATGTGGAGGTTGGTCTTGACTCGATCCTGACCAATGTACTCGGCGAGGCGTCGGGGACGCAGCGACTTCTCGACGTTGGTATCCTCTTCTCGCTGGACGCCTGCGACCAGGCGACTCGAGTCTCGGTCGCGGGGACCTGTGGCAAACTGACCGGGCGATCGGTGGGTCTCACTCATTGGGAAAGTATACGATCAATCGAACGTTTGTTCGCGTCTCGATCAAACCGGGGCGGAGGCGCCATAGCGTCATCCTCACGTTCACGGTGTCGCCTCGACGGGGGTGGACTGAACCTCCGGGCTCGGCGGCGGCACATCGGCGCCTAGTGTTTGCAACTGCGTTCGCGACCGCTCACCGATTAGCGTCGTCGAGTCGATCTCCGCGGCGCGGCGATAGTGGACGACTGCTTCGCCCTGTCGCACTGGCGTCCAATTCATGTACAACTCAGCGAGATAGTAGTGCGCCTGCTGGTTCTCCGGATCGACCTCCACCGCTATCTCGAACTGAAGCTCGGCATCCGCCACCAATTGCCCGTCTGCCAGGGCTCGCGCAAAGCTCACCCTGGCGCTGATGTCCTCCGGCGACATGTCCAGGGCCTGTTCGTAGAGCGGTATTGCCTCCCCGAGCCGGTTGGAATTGCCGAGAAGATTCGCCAGGAGCAGAATGTCCTCCAGATCGTCCGGGTTTTGGGACACAATCGTCGCCTGTGCCGCGATGATGTCACTGTTGGGATCGACCACGTTCTCGCGATCACTGTCGCTGGCAAAGAGATCCCCAAACACATCGGTGAATGACAGGCTGATGAACACCCCACTGATCATTGCGCAAATCACCAGCGACGAAACAACGGCGAAAAATATTTGCCCTCGAGTTGCTCGCTCGAACGGACCCGATTTGCGTTTCGCGGAACCGCGTCGTGCGCTGACGCCTCGATTTTTGCTCAAAAAACACACATTCCCCGCTACCGGATCGGACGCTCACGCAATGACCGCTGACGCCGCAATCATCCGCCAGGATGGCATCAGACGGACAGTACGATACCAAATTTGGCCATGCCGGCGCTTTGCGAACCCATTTGGCAACCTGATATACTGTGTCCGCTCTCTGGGAGCATGTGCCGGCCTAGCTCAGTTGGTAGAGCAGCTGTTTCGTAAACAGCAGGTCTGCGGTTCGAGTCCGCAGGTCGGCTCCGTACCGGCCGAGCGCACAACACATGCCGATGTGGCGGAACAGGCAGACGCGCTACGTTCAGGGCGTAGTGGGGGTAACCTCGTGGGAGTTCGAATCTCCCCCTCGGCACCGGGTGAGTATTCCAAGTGGAGTCCAAGCTCGCGCACGTTAACAGTTGAAGTCACTCACCGCAGAGAGAAGAGGATGGCCGCTGATCCACCTGATGGATTAGAGGAAAGTCCGAGCTGCACAGAGCAAGGGTGCCCGGTGAAAGCCGGGGAAACGCGTTCGCGCGTTGACAGTCCAGATTGGCGCGTCGCGAGACGTGAGAGCAACAGCAACCATACCCGTGGGCGATAGTCTGACGGGCTGAAAAGGGCAATCCTCCCCGCAGCAATCTCCGATTCGACCGCCTGCAGGCTGCTCGCCAAGGTCGGAAGTCGAGAGCAGTTACGAAGGCGACGACGTAACCAACCGTTACCGGTTGAGAGAGATGGTCATCACGAACAGAACTCGGCTTACTCCTTCTCTATTGCGCTGAGTGCGTATGGTGCCTTTAGCTCATTCGGCAGAGCGCTGGTCTGTGGAACCGGAGGTGGCGGGTTCGAACCCCGTAAGGCACCCCAACGAGCATCACGAAGGGCGGTCCGGATTGGACCGCCCTTCGCTCGTTCGACCCGTCCAGGAATCCGCTCGTGGCCACTCCTTCGCAATGCGTTGGTGTCTGACTCTGGTCTGAGTGCAATGCCCATACCAGTTCGAGGAAGGCAGCAACACATCAGAGCGACCGACCGACCCGACCCGCGTTCAATCAATGCTCGCACAGCCGATTCGCTCTCGGCTGAGGATCGGCGCTATCCAGGATGGCAGCAATTTGCGCACGTGACGGCGATAGTGATCGCCTGGGTTATCATCGCTTTCCTTCGATTGGCGGAGCCCGGCTCCAACGACCGAACCCTTGTGATCCACGGCATCTACGACGAGCTTGGGCACCTGCTTACGGCCCTCATGCTCGCGATTGGGTTTCGTGCACTCAGGCTGCCAATTCCGATCTGGACTGTCCTCCTCGGCGGCATGGTCCTCGATGCGGGTCACATCCTGAACCTGCTCGACTACACAGAGCCGATTTCGATCTCGACCCGAAATGGCACGCATTCGGTTTTTGCGGTCATCGTGCTCGCGCTTATTGGCTTCCTCGATCGCCGCCATGCCAACGTATGGCTCGGGATCACCCTTGGCGCGATCAGCCACCTCTGGCGCGATATGGGCACCGGTCTCGTTCCCCTCGCTTGGCCCGTCAACCATCAAGTGTGGGGCACGTCGTTCGCCCGATACATGGTGGGTCTGGTCGGTGTCGCCCTCGCCATGGTCGGCAGCGGCGCATTGCTGGACGTCTCCACCCACGCCAGCCGCCAGGGCAACGAGGTAGACACTTCCAAGTGAATCGAGCGCAGCTGCATGTTTCAGGCCCTTTATGGGGCCGTGTATAGTTATCGATACCGTCTCGTCTTTCGCCTGCGCCATGAAGGACCGATCCATGACACCTGCCACAGCATCCGACCTATCCCGACGGAAACTTCTCGCTATTGGTATTGGCGCTGTCGGCGCGATCGCCATGCGCACAACCGCCGCCCAGCAATCCGACGCCTACACGTTTGCCGTGATCGGCACCGACTACCGTACCCCACAGGACCCGGAACTCTCCGATGTGCTCATGGTTTCACGCGTCAACGTTGAGGCCGGCACGGTGCGCACCCTTTCCATTCCCCGCGATTTGTACGTCGAAATTCCGGGTCATGGATATGAGAAAATCAACGCCGCCTTCAGTATCGCCGTCAAGTCAGATCCCGACCAAAACTGGGAAGTTGGCGCGGCTTCGACAGTCGCAACCATCGAGCACAATTTCGGACTCCAAATCGACGGCGTGGCCCAAACCAACATGCAGGTTTTCCCACAACTTGTCGATGCGGTCGGTGGGGTGGTGGTCGACAACCCATACTTCCTGACCGATGAGTCGTTCGGCGATTACCCGGCTGGCGAAATCACGCTCACCGGCGAGGAAGCGATTCGCTTCTGCCGCTCCCGAAATATGGATGGCGACGGCGGGCGCGTCATGCGTCAGCACCTCGTGCTGGGCGGCATGCTTGCGAAACTGCAGTCTCCCGCCATGCTGACGCGCGTCCCGCAACTGATCGATACCCTCTCCGGCGAGGTCGTGAACACAAATATCTCCACCGCGATCCAGGCGAGACTGATCGCGATGCTTCCGACCTTGAGCGGCGACAACCTTGCATTCACCAACATTGAGGATCAGCTTTCGCCGGGTTATACGTCCGGTGGCGCCTGGATCTACCAGGGCGATTGGTCCACGCTGCCGGGTTATGTCCAGTCATGGCTGGCTGGGCCGTAGACACAAACACCAAGGTACGCCGTGCACACGTTGCTGTCTTCGGGTGGACCTTGGCGAACCTGCTCCGGCAGCACGGACGTTGGCTGCACCTGAGCTTGTCGAAGGTGAGTTGGCCCGAGCCAGCCAACCGCGCGGCCTGAGCGATCACGGGGGATCGCACCAATCCACTGTCAGTGCGCGGACTGACCATCAACCGTCTGGATTCCGTTGTACATCCATGCAAACGTCGCGCACACTATCTGGTCTAAGGCAAACGAAACGGACCGGCGAACGCTCGCCGGTCCGTTTCGTTTGCTTATCGAGATCGTGAAGGTTTGGACTAGTAGTCCATACCACCCATCCCACCCGGCGGCATGCCGGCGGGGGCCGGTTCCGGCTTGTCGGAAACGAGCGCCTCGGTGGTCAGAATCATGCCGGCAATCGATGCCGCGTTGGCGACCGCGGAACGGGTCACCTTCACGGGATCGGTGATGCCGGCATCCACCATATTGACGTACTCGTCAGTGAGGACGTTGTAGCCGATCCTCTGGTCATTCTTCTCAGCCTGAAGTTGTCGCACGCGCTCGACAACGACCGAGCCGTCGCGACCAGCGTTAGCGACAATGCCGCGCATCGGCTCTTCAAGCGCCCGGCGCAGGATGTTGACGCCGGTCTTCACATCTCCTTCGGCCTTGACGCCATCAAGTGCGGCGATCGCGTGGACGAGGGTGACCCCACCGCCTGGGACGATGCCTTCCTCAACCGCGGCTCGGGTCGCGCTCAGCGCATCCTCGACGCGGTGCTTCTTCTCCTTGAGCTCCGTTTCGGTCGCGGCGCCAACCTTGATCACGGCCACGCCACCCGAGAGCTTGGCAAGTCGCTCCTGGAGCTTCTCGCGATCGAAGTCAGAGGTCGTGTTCTCAATCTGGGCTCGAATTTGGGCAACGCGACCGTCGACCTCAGCTTTGTCGCCTCCGCCGTCGACGAAGACCGTCTCGTCCTTGGTGGCAACGATGCGACGAGCGTTGCCGAGATCCTCAACCGTGACACCGTCAAGCTTGCGGCCGACTTCCTCGGAGATAACGCGGGCTCCCGTGAGAGCCGCGAGATCGCGAAGCATTTCCTTGCGCCGATCGCCAAAGCCCGGGGCCTTGATCGCGAGGGACTGGAACCGACCCTGAAGTTTATTGACGACGAGTGTAGCAAGCGCTTCACCGTCGACATCCTCGGCGATGATCACGAGCGCCTTGCCAGCGCGGGCCACGGTCTCGATCGTCGGCAGGATGTCAGCAATGGCCGAAATCTTTTTGTCGGTAATGAGCACGTACGGATCTTCGAACTCGGCCTCCATCCGCTCCGTGTTGGTCACGAAGTACGGGGAAATGTAACCGCGATCGATCTGCATGCCTTCGGTAAACTCGGTCTCGAACTCGAAGCCCTTGGACTCCTCGATCGTGATCACGCCGTCCTTGCCGACCTTCTCCATAACCTCAGCGATCAGCTCACCGATTTCGTCATCGGCGGCCGAAATCGCCGCAACCTGGGCAATCTCCTGTCGAGTCTCGACTGGGGTGGCGAGCGACAGGACGTGCTCAACAATCGCGTGCGAGGCCAGGTCAATCCCTTGCTTCAGCATCATCGCGTTGGCGCCGGCGGCAATATTGCGCATGCCTTCATGAACGATCGCTTGAGCGAGCACCGTCGCCGTGGTGGTGCCATCGCCCGCCACGTCGTTGGTTTTGGTGGCGGCTTCCTTGAGGAGCTGAGCGCCCATGTTGGCAAACTGATTCTCGAGTTCGATTTCCTTGGCGACGGTCACACCGTCGTGAGTCACCGTTGGGCCACCAAACTTCTTGTCGATGGCGACATTTCGGCCCTTCGGCCCCAGCGTGGTTTTAACCGCGTTCGCGAGGACATCAACGCCCTCTTTCAGCGAACGCCGCGCCTGTTCGTTGAATTCCAATACCTTTGCCACAGTTGTACTCCTCGTTATGAACCGATTTGTTGGGTGGGTCCAGACTAACCGGTAATGACAGCCAGGACGTCCTTCTCGGAAAGAATCAGGAATTCCTGCTCCTCGAGCTTGAATTCTGTACCGGCGTACTTCGCAAACAGAACTTCGTCATCGACCTTGACGTCCAACGGAATCCGGTTGCCATCGTCATCGCGTCGGCCTTCGCCGGCGGCGACAATTGTTCCGCGCTGCGGTTTCTCCTTCGCGGTGTCCGGCAGCACGATGCCGCTGGCCGTCGTCTCTTCACGGCTTGCTGGTCTCACGACCAAACGATCGCCGAGGGGCTTGAGCTTGGATGCGGAATCCGACATGCTTCCCTGTCCTCCTGATACGTTACCGGCGCCCGAACTGCTCGGGCACATCTGACTGTCGCGAATGCGCTCAACCGCGAGCGATTCATCCATACGACATCAATCTATCACAGCAATTAGCACTCATCAAGTGGTGAGTGCTAATACATTGGCAAATTGATCCCGGAGAGTGCCAACTTGAGGGGAATCACGGAACTGACAGGGCCCGGAAACAGGCGATACGGTCCAGCGATCAAGCCACGTTATGCGGCTCCTCGACCTGAGCCGGATCAACGCTGCGTCGATCCGCCCATCACTTCGACCACAAAGTCCGATCAGAACTCGTCGAGATGCTCTTCAATCGTGAAAAATGCTAGAACTGGCTCGCCGTCCAGTGCAATCTCTTCCTGCGCGGAAGGAATGTGGAGTTGCGCATCGCCGGGAAAGCCGTTGTAGAGGACAACGACCAAGACATCGTCGATGAGATGCGCTTCCCGGATCACGACGATTTCGGCGCCATCATCGAAGAAATCCCGCAGCACGACCGCGCCAACATCACGGCTGCTATCCGAAAGCAGCACTTCCGCCTCAGGACTCACAGCAACGCTCTCGACGAACTCGTCCGACTCCCAGACCGCTATCAGGTCTCGCACAGTCACATCTTCGGCATCGATCAGCGTGACGGTGATGATTGCGCCGCCGTCTACAGCAGCCAACGAAATTGAATCGATACCGGTGCTCACGTCGCTGACGACTGGTTCTTCCACAAAGTCATTGAGTTGCCAACTTTCGCCCCAGACAAGATCCAGATCATACTGGGGACTCAGGTAGCCGTTGGTTCTGACGAGACCGAATTCGTCAGCGGAGAGAGAAAACGGGCCGTCGCCGTCGTCGCCTTGCTCGTCTGACGCGGGCACTGCAATTCCGGCATTGTCTTCCAACAGATCCTGCAGACCTTCGCCGTCCACCCCGTCGAACAGACCTTCACCGTCAAGCAAGAATGACGATTGTGCGCTCGAGAACTCGTCGGCGAATATTGAAACATCAGAGAAAAAGACGTAGGCGAAAGTCGGTGTGGCGCCGGAACCAGCGCGGAACAACGTGAATGCTCCAGATTCGAACCCCTCGCTGTTGACAAGGTCGAGGGAATAGGAAACTTCTCCGTACGACCCTCGGTCGATCGTCGATGCTTCCCCCACCGCTTCGAGGAACGAATCAAGGAAGATGTCGCGCGCTTCGTTCAAATCGAAATCGTTTGGGACGCTCAGCACGGACAGCACCGAAATTTCTCGGAAAAAGAGGACGGATTCCACGTCGCCTTCGATCGTCGTGGAACTCTCGTCGATTTCCCAATCGTCTGACCAGGTGATCGTCTGCCCACCTTCGAAATCGTACGATTCGTCAGTTGATTGCGCCGCAACAGACCCCGCCGCAAGCGCCGGAATCAACGTCGCGATCAGCGCCAGGGACAGAACATACCGGAGGACTGGTGTTCCGCGAGTGGGACCAATTGACATGATATGAGTCTCCTATCCGTCCTTGAATTGCGCGAGGCCACGCCATGAGGCGCGGTGGAAACCGTAACCAGGAGGGACCCAATGTCAGCATACACGTTTGGCGTCGTGATGGGTACCGCAATTGTCCATTCGACCACCGTTCCACTAATTGGAGCCGTCCCGGGTCGCCCTTCGATGGCGGGTTCGATGCTGGTTCACGGATTGCCGCCTACAACATCGACCGGTCGGTCGCGACCAAATCGGCGAAGTCGACGCTGCCAGTCGATTCCCGCTATTTAGGACGTTTATTGCCGAATCCTGCGGTGGCATGACGAAATCTCGCGCCAACAATCGGCATCATCGGTCGAACCAGATAGAATGCTTTCAAAGCGGGCGCAACGCCCTCAATTCGGGAACGGCCCCAGTCGTACGGGAGGATGAGGCTACAGTGTCGACGCCGAGAACGATGCAGGATTTCCAAGCAACGCGAGTGCGCGACGCCAAACCGTCGCCGACTCTCGCTGTGTCGGACGCCGCCCGGCAATTGAAGTCACAGGGGGTGGACGTCATCGACCTCGGTGGCGGCGATCCCGATTTCATCACTCCACAGCACATCCGCCAGGCGGCCGTTGCGGCGATGAATGCCGGAGAAACACACTATGTGGGCGGTACAGGGACACCGGAGTTTCGCAAGGCCATTTCCAATAAGCTGCAGCAAGACAATCGAATCGTTGCCCACCACAATGGCGATATCCTCGTCACTCCGGGCGGCAAGTTCGCCATCTACCTTGCGGCCCAGGCGTTCGTGGAGCCGGGCGTCGATGTCATGGTGCTGGAGCCGGCCTGGGTTTCCTACGTCCCCATAGTTGAACTTGCCGGGGGCCAAGCGGTGAACGTTGGTCTCGATCCTGACGCCAACTTCACGATCACGAGAGACATTCTTGAGTCGCGGGCCACACCCGCGACGCGTATCATCATGCTGAATTCACCGAACAACCCGACAGGTCGGGTCATGACGCGAGAGGAGATCGAAATCCTGGCGTCGTTTGCGGTCGAACACGACCTGATGGTATGGACCGACGAGATCTATGAGAAGATCATCTACGATGGTCGGCGACACATCAGCATCGCGACCTTCGATGGACTGGTCGAGCGCACGCTTACCTTCAACGGACTTTCCAAGGCTTACGCCATGACCGGCTGGCGACTGGGCTACGTCGCGGGTCCAAAGGCATTGATTTCGGAGATGTCGAAAGTGAACAGTCACGCGACCACGTGTGCGACATCTTTTGCCCAGGCGGGCGGGACGGCAGCCCTAGGTGGTCCTCAGCAGATCATTGGTGAAATGGTGCGGGCCTGGGATCGACGCCGCCACCTGATCACCGACGGCATCAATCGGATCCGCGGATTACGCACGAATCTTGTTGAAGGCGCTTTTTACTCCTTTGTCGATGCCCGCGAGATCGACTCGGACTCCGTCCGACTCAGTGATCGCATCTTGAACGAGGTGCATGTCGCCGTCGTGCCGGGCATTGCCTTCGGCGATGCCGGTGAAGGACATTTCCGGCTCTCGTTCGCGACGAGCGACGATGCACTCCAGCGTTCGATCGATCGACTTGGGAGCTTGTTTGGGTGTCGATAATTCACGCCGAGTTGCAATGCGTGGGACATGGAGGCGAGCATGTCAGTTGAAGAGCGGTTGTTCGATTTAGGCATTGAGCTACCGGCTCCAATTCAACCTGCGGCCAACTATGTCCGACACCAGTTCACCGGGAACTTGCTGTTTATCAGCGGGACCGGACCTGGTGACTCAGCTCCCAGGGGCAAAGTCGATACTGAGGTGAGCGTCGACGATGCCTACGAGGCGGCTCGCGCTGTTGGACTCCAAATCCTGGCAACGGCGAAGGGGGCCCTCGGATCGCTCGACCGGATCACGAAAACGGTCAAGGTGCTGGGAATGGTCAATAGCGCGCCCCACTTCGAGGCGCATCCACAGGTGATCAACGGTTGCTCGGACCTGTTCGTCGAGGTGCTTGATGAAGCCGGTCGTCACACGCGGTCGGCCGTGGGCTTTGCTGCCCTGCCCAATTCCATTTGCGTGGAGATTGAAGCAACTTTCGAAGTCGAGTAACATTCGCCCGCACATCGCGGAGATTGATGCTACAAACTGCCCAGCCGTGCATGAGGCCATGCGCGGCTGTGATTCAATTCACCAATCGGCATCCATGCGCCACGATCGACTGTGGCGTTCTTGAGGTATAGCAATGGATCACAAACCTACTCCGGTCACCCGCGAGGGATTTGAGCGGCTAACTGGCGAACTGAGGGACCTGACGGACGTCAAACGTCCGAATATCGTCGCGGCGGTTGCGGAAGCGCGATCCCACGGCGACCTCCGCGAGAACGCTGCCTACGATGCTGCCCGGCAGGACCAGGCGATGATCGAGAAACGGATCATTGAGTTGGAAACCATGCTTCGCAATGTCGATGTGCTCGACGACTCAGCATCGAGAAACGCAAATGGCGTGATTGGCGTCGGGAGCAAGGTCACTGTCGACTTCGATGGCGAGGACGAACAATACACGCTTGTCGGCGCGATCGAAGCCAAACCGACAGTGGGACTGATCTCCACCGAGTCACCGATCGGCCGCGCGCTGGTTGGCAAAAAGGCTGGGGACTCGGCCGTGGTGGAAACGCCTGGCGGATCGACCTCACTTACGATTCGGGACGTTGAATAAATTTCGTCAGCTGTCCAGTCGGATCGTCCCTGGGCGGGAGCAACTCCAGGCGCTGAAGCGTAGCGCCCGTCATCCGTTGTGGTGGCTGCCGGACCCCGCGGCCCAACAGGACGAAGCATATCGCCGCGTCTGGCAGAACCTGCGAACCGTTCAACACGTGCGGGATGGTCGACACGATACGGAAGCATGGCGGTCACACCAGGGCGCATTCGCGATGTGTTGTGTCCGGGTGCAGGAATCCAGTTTTAAACCCGAACTCGCCGAATTGCGATCGGTGCTGGAGTCGTATTCGTTCGTGCGGCTTCACCCGGATTCGTTCCTGCACATCCCGATCCAGGAAATCGGCATCGTCTGCGATGACCCCAAGGATCGCAGCGAAATTACCCGTGGTCGACTCGCCGAGTTCATCACCCAGGCTCATCGTCCGCTCCTCGACTTTCCCAAATTTCACATTGTCCTGGGGCCGGTCAACTCATTTGCGGACGCCGTGTTCCTGGACGTTCACGATGGAGGATGGCTGTCACGCATTCACCGTCGACTTCTGGATTTTGTGCCTGTGCTGCCCAACACACGCTTCCCGTACCTGCCTCACCTTTCGCTGGGTCACTACGATCGAACTGCCCCAATCGGAAACCTGCCCGCCGTGCTTGCGGAATGGCGAGACCGGCCGATTGGGGAGTTCGTGGTTGAACACGTCGATGTGGTGACGATTGACATGGACGAAACGTTCCCGCCGTTCCAACTTGAGCACGAGTTTGCGCTCGGCGCCACCAGAGCCACCGGCACGTTCCCAACGCGGCCAGAGCCTCACGTCGATTAGGTCTCGGATATCCGAGTCGCCACCTCGTCGCCGAACGACGAAGTTGTAGCTGTCCCGCCACGCAAATCCGGTGTGGTAATTCCCAGGGCAATGGTGTCGACCACCGCCTGCTCGACTTCGGTTGCCTCGCGATCGAGACCAAGCGACATCCGGAGCATCATTGCCGCCGAGAGGATCATGCCAGCAGGATTCGCTTTGCCCGTGCCGGCGATGTCGGGTGCGCTCCCGTGGATCGGTTCGTAGAGACCGGCTCGTTTGCCGGATGCTTGAAGAGCGCCGAGGCTGGCCGAGGGCAGTAAGCCAATCGAACCGCCAAGCACCGATGCTTCGTCAGTAAGGATGTCGCCGAACATGTTCTCGGTCACGATCACGTCGTATGCTGAAGGTTGCTGAATCAACTTCATCGTCATCGCATCGACGAGCATGTGCTCCAACCGAATGTCCGGGTAGTCCGCGCCAACGTCCGATACAACCGATCGCCACAGCCGCGATGACGAGAGAACGTTGGCTTTGTCCACGCTCGTCACCGTACCCTTCCGGGTCCTCGCCAGATCGAACGCCAACCGTGCTATCCGCTCGATTTCGTACTCCCGATAGACAAGTGTGTCCACCGCGGCGCGCCCACGTCGCTCCCGCCATTGGCGTGACGGACGCCCAAAGTAGATGCCACCCGTCAGTTCCCGAACCACCAACAAGTCGGTTCCCATCAGCACTTCTGGCTTGATCGGCGTGGCATCCACCAGCGAATCGAGCACGCGGACGGGCCGAAGGTTCGCATACAAACCGAGCGACTTGCGGATTCGAAGCAACCCTTGCTCGGGGCGAATTGAGGAAGCGGGATTGTCCCACTTGGGTCCGCCAACGGCGCCCAACAAACACGCATCCGCAGCCCGGGCGGTTTCGACATCCTGATCCCGAAGCGGTGTGTCGTGGGTGTCGATGGCGATCCCACCAATCGGGAGGAGTTGGTACAGAAACGCATGGCCGTATCGAGTCGCCACCGCATCCAGTACCTTGCGGGCCTCGGCGGCAACTTCCGAACCTACGCCGTCACCAGCGAAGATCGCGATCGTTGCCGACGAGGGTTCCGTGGATGTCAACGACGGAGGGGATTGCATGAGTAGCTCTGCTCCCAGGAGTAAGTGTTGTCGGGATTGACCCAGTTCCGTGCACCGTGCAATACCCACTACGCACGGTGCGGCGAAACTGCGTCCGGGTGATCGACAATGGGCTTCCAGGCGGGACGTGTCGCCTCAAAGGCGGTGATTTGGGCCTCATGTGCAACAGTCAGCCCAATGTCATCAAGCCCCTGCAACAATCGATGTTGGGTGAAGTCGTCCATTGGGAACGTCGTTGCCAGGCCTACCGCTGGCGCCGTGATCGTCCGGCTCTCGACATCGATGATCACCTCAAGAAACGGGTGCTCGGCAGCGGCCTCCAGCAAGTCGGCTCCAAAATCATCCGCCACCACGACCGGAACCAGTCCCGCCTTCGTCGCATTGTTCTGGAAGATGTCGCCAAACTTTGGCGAGACCACCGCCTTGAATCCATAGTCCAGCAGCGCCCACACGGCATGCTCGCGGGACGACCCGACGCCAAAATTGGGTCCGGCGATTAGCACCGATCCGCCTTGGTACTCGGGTCTGTTGAGCACAAAGTTCGGGTCTTGCTCTCGCCAGGCGGCGAATAAACCCTCGCCAAACCCTGTTCGCTCCACTCGCTTGAGGTACACAGCCGGGATGATCTGATCGGTGTCGACATCGCTGCGTTCCAATGGAACGGCTCGACCCTTGATCTTGTTGACAGGCTCCATGACACATCTCCTCTCCGATTGAGCGGGTTGTGGGCAGAGTGATTCCTCGTATCTTAGGGCCGATTGATGGGAAGCCCAACCCGATTGCATTCGTTCAGAGGTCGGCAGGGGTGGCGAAACAACCGGCAATCGCGGTGGCCGCCGCAACCTGGGGCGAAACAAGATGGGTGCGTCCGCCTTTGCCTTGCCTGCCTTCGAAGTTTCGATTGCTGGTCGATGCGCAACGTTCTCCCGGTTTAAGTTGATCCGGATTCATGCCGAGGCACATCGAACATCCGGCTGATCGCCATTCGAAACCAGCCTCGGTGAAAATCAGGTCGAGGCCCTCACGTTCGGCCTCCGCCTTGACGCGCATCGAACCCGGGACCACCAGACCTCGCACCGTGCTCGCGACGCGTCGTCCTTCCAGCACGCTAGCGGCTGAGCGAAGGTCTTCGATCCGGCTGTTCGTGCAGGATCCGATGAAGACGGTGTTGACGTGGATATCGCGGATCGCCGTGCCGGCTTCAAGATTCATGTATTTGAGCGCGCGGGCAGCAGCCTCTCGGTCGTTCACATTCGCAAACTGGGAAGGTTCTGGCACAACGCCATCAATCGGAACAACCTGAGCAGGATTCGTGCCCCACGACACGAACGGAGTTAACGTGTTGCCGTCGACGACAACGTCCTGGTCGAATGTGGCGTCATCATCCGTCGGCAGCGATCGCCAACAGTCGAGCGCCTGTTCCCAGGCGGCTCCCCGCGGCGCGAACTCCTTGCCCTCGATGTAGGCGAAGGTGGTGTCGTCTGGCGCCATCATGCCGGCCTTGGCGCCGGCCTCGATCGACATGTTGCAAATCGTCATCCTGCCTTCCATCGAGAGTGCGCGAATCACCGAGCCCCGGTACTCAACAATCGAACCGGCGCCACCACTCGTGCCGATCCTGCCGATGATCGCGAGGATGACATCCTTCGCCGTCACCCCGTCCTGAAGCTCGCCATCCACAGTAATCGCCATCGTCTTCGGTTTGACCTGGGGCAGTGTCTGCGTCGCGAGCACATGTTCCACCTCGCTCGTCCCGATCCCAAACGCCAGGGCCCCGAACGCGCCGTGAGTAGAGGTGTGGCTATCGCCGCAGACGATCGTGGACCCGGGTTGGGTCAGCCCGAATTCAGGACCGATCACATGCACAATCCCTTGGCCGGGATCGCCCATAGGATGAAGCCTTACACCGAACTCCTGGCAATTCTCAGTAAGTTTGCGCACCTGAGTCGCCGAGATCGGATCGGCGATCGGCAGGCCGATGTTGATTGTGGGTACGTTGTGATCCGCAGTCGCAATTGTCAGATCAGGACGGCGAACGGGACGCCCCGCCAGGCGCAGACCATCGAACGCCTGCGGCGACGTCACCTCGTGGACGAGGTGAAGATCGATGTACAGCAAGTCCGGTTCCCCGGGCGCGGACCGCACAATGTGCTGCTCCCAAATCTTGTCTGAAAGCGTCTTCGGCGAGGACACAGTTTGCCTCCGTTGGCGATCACTTAGGTCTGGTTCGTCCATTTGGCGCGAGTCGCGATTGTTCAATCCCGTCTCACTGAAGGGGTTTACGACCTCCAAAGACGGCAAGCTCAAGCGCCTTGAACATGCAATCGACATCGGTGAATCCAATGCCGCGCAACCATGCACACTGCTCTTCGACCGGCGCGAGGGTGTTCGTCTCAGCATCCTGCCGGTCACGATATGCGCCCTCCACATCATCGATTGTCTGTCGATCCGAGGCAAGTGCATGAATTCCCTCGACGAGCATTCGGTCAAAGGCAACCTGGTACTCGATGTTCGGTGACTTGACGTGCTCGATGTTGATGAACATGCCACCCGGGCGGAGCAACGTGAAAATCTCGGCATAGAGCGAGCGCTGTCGCTCGTGCGGCAGGTGATGTATTGCGTAACGAGAAATGACGAGGTCAAACGGGGCAGAATTTTCTATTTCCAGCAGCCAGTCGTTCCCGAGCAAATCACCGTACACGATCCGCACGTCTGCTTCCGAATAGGCGAATTGCTCACGGGCGACCTCCAGCATTGGCGTTGAGAAGTCCACCAACGTGGGGTGCGAAATCGGGAAACGGTCGATCATCGCCTGGGTTGCGATCCCATCGCCGCAGCCGAGGTCCAGCAAACACCCGTCCTCAACACTATGCGCCCGCAACACCCGCTCTGTTATGTCGAACTGCACGTCGGCGAAAGGAATGCCCTGGCGCGACAGATGATAGTTGGCGGCGGTCTCGGCCCGCTGCCAGGCAACATCCCTGCGAGCGCCTCTGGCGACAGGTTGCGCGAACACCGAAATCAACTCCACCGCGAGGTCGACGACCCCATCAACACCGTGTCGGGACGCTGTTCCGTGTATTGACTGAGCGCCGCAAGATATGCGCGAGCGCTCGCTTCGACAATGTCAGTTGCGAGTCCATGTCCCGCATACATTGCGCCTTCGACCTTGATCCGGACATGCACCCGGCCCTGGGCGTCCTCGCCGGGACTTACTGCCTCGACATGGTAGTAGGTAAGTTCGTTTTCGACCTTGACGACCGAGTTGATGGCCTGAAACATCGCATTGACTGGTCCGTTCCCGCGGGCATCGCCAGCGAATTCCTTATCGTCGCGCTCGATCACGACGCTAGCCGTGGCCGCGCCACCGCTGCCCAAACTTGCGTTCCATCGCACCAGATTGAGCGTGCTCGACCCAACCGTGAGCTGATCCGAGACAAGCGCCGTGATGTCTGCGCCGGTCACTTTCTTCTTGCGGTCGGCGAGTTCGAGGAACCGCTGGTACACGCCGTCGATCTGATCGTCCGGTACCTTCAAACCGAGATCGCCAAGCGCATTTCGGAACCCCGCCCGTCCTGAGTGCTTGCCGAGCACCAGCTTGGTGCCTTCCCAGCCAACATCCTCGGGGACCATGATCTCGTAGGTCGTGCGGTGCTTGAGCATGCCATCCTGGTGAATTCCGGCCTCATGGGCAAACGCGTTGGCGCCCACAATCGCCTTGTTGACCTGAACCGCGACCCCGGTCAATGAACTGACCAGGCGGCTGGTTGGAACCAGGCGCGGCTTCTCGACCCGCGTCCAAGCGCCGCCAAACTGCTCGGACCGGGTGGCGAGCGCCATCACCACTTCTTCGAGCGAGGTGTTCCCCGCCCGCTCGCCAATTCCGTTCATCGTCACTTCGACCTGGCGAGCGCCGGCGCCTACCGCCGCCAACGTATTGGCCGTGCCGAGCCCGAGATCGTCGTGGCAATGGACTGAAATGATGCAATCCTCGATGCCCTCGACATTGGCGCGCAGGTGTTCGATCAGGGCAATGAACTCGGCCGGGGTCGTGTAACCAACTGTGTCGGGTACGTTCAGCGTTGTTGCGCCAGCCTTGATCGCCGCTCCAAACACCTCGACCACGTAGTCCGGATCTGAGCGGGTGGCGTCTTCGCAGGAGAACTCGACATCGCTGACGAAAGTCTTGGCGAGCGTCACAGACTCCTTGACACGATCGAGTACTTGCTCCCGGGTCATGCGCAACTTGTGCTCAAGATGGATATCCGAGGTCGCGATAAATGTGTGAATTCGCGGACTCTCCGCTGGCCGAACAGCCTGGGCGGCCCGCTCGATGTCCTTGGTGCTGGTGCGGGCCAATCCGGCGACGGTCACGCCCCTGGCTCGGGCGGCGATCGCTCTCACCGCCTCGAAGTCACCGGGAGATGCGGCTGGAAACCCGGCCTCGATCACATCGACCTTGAGCGCGACGAGGGCATCGGCGACTTCGAGCTTCTCATCGGCGGTGAGTGTCGCCCCGGGAGACTGCTCACCATCTCGAAGCGTGGTGTCGAAGACGATCACGCGCGAACTCGAGTTCCTTACGTCGCTCTCCTGGTCGGTCATGGTGTGTCCCTACTTTCGTGGGTTTGGCCATTTTCTGTTTATCTAATGATACGCAAGAGCTGCCGGATCGGTTGTCTGAGGGTTGCTCGACGGACCACACTGCCCGTTCGCATCCTCAGTCGGTTGTCCAAAGCTGTTTGACGCATCACTCAACCGTCATTCTGAGGAAGCAAACCACCCTCCGGTGAAGCCGGTCTGCTTTGGCAGATGTTCACTTGCGGCAACCCCAGTCGCCAACTGCGTCGGAAGCGCTTCGCGCAGGGACCCTTCGCTCCGCTCAGGGTGACGATATCGTTGCGGGGCGCTGGTAAGCAATTAGCTTTGGAATCTGCATTTGGGTATGCATTCCAACCTGTCCGCGACCACGACACTTCATTTGGTTGAGGCAAACTCTCGTTACTTGCCTCAGCGGCGATTGGCAGCCGCCTGCTGACGAGCTGCCTTGCCGCTCTTGAGCCATGGCATCATGCCGCGCAATTGGGCTCCAACCTGTTCAATGCCATGCGCCGTTTCGGCCTCGCGACGGGCAAGGAACTCCTTGCGCCCGCCTTCATTTTCGGCGATCCAGTCCCTGGCGAAACTGCCATCCTGAATGCGTCCGAGGATCTGCTTCATCACCGCCTTGGTATCGGCATTGATGACCTGCGGACCGGCGTGGTAGTCACCCCACTCCGCCGTGTCGGAAACGACCTCCCGCATGTGGGTGAGGCCACCCTCATAGATCAGGTCCACGATCAACTTCATCTCGTGGAGGCACTCAAAATAAGCGCTCTCCGGTTCGTACCCGGCCTCCACAAGCGTCTCGTACCCGGCGGTGATCAGTGCGGACACACCGCCGCAGAGTACAGCCTGTTCACCGAAGAGGTCGGTCTCGGTTTCTTCCTTGAATGTGGTTTGAAGGACGCCCGCGCTGAGAGAACCGATTCCTCTCGCGTACGCGAGCGCAACGTCCTTTGCGCTGCCGCTGGAATCCTGGTGGATCGCGATCAGGGCGGGAACGCCAACGCCCTCCTCGTACAGCTCGCGGACGCGAGTTCCGGGCGCTTTCGGCGCGATCATCGAAACATCAATATCCGCGGGTGGTTCAATCTGACCGAAGTGAATGCAAAATCCATGGGCAAACATCAGGGTCTTGCCCGCCGTCAGGTGTGGCTGGATCGATTCTTCGTAGATCGCCTTCTGTTTATGGTCAGGAACCAGCATCATGATCAGGTCAGCAGTCTCGGCGGCGTCAGCCACGGACTCCACTCGAAGCCCTTCTGCCTCTGCCTTGTCCCGGCTCCTGCTGCCCTCATGCAAACCCACCGTCACGTTCAAACCGGAATCGCGCAGATTGAGGGCGTGGGCATGACCCTGGGCGCCGTAGCCGATGATGGCGATGGACTTGTCCCGAAGCGGACCAAGGGTTGCATCGTTCTCGTAATAGATCACTGCCGGCATCGAGTGAGGTCCTCCCCGGGCAACGCTTGTCGCCTTCGCGATATCCGGCCGCGACATTCGCCGCCGGAAACATTTTGGATTACGAACAATGAGAAGCGGGAGCACTCGTTGCGCCCGCGCCATGCGTTTCCTAGTCCGCTACAGCGTATGAGCCGTCGCCTATTCGATCAATCCGACCCTGTTTCGACTGCGCCGCGCCGCGCGACATCGCAATCTTTCCGCTCCGGGCCATTTCGCGAATCCCGAAGACGCGCATCATGGTCAGAAACGAGTCAATGTGATCTTCGCTTCCGGTGGCCTGGATCATCAGGGTGGTGGGCGTCGCATCCAGGACCCGGGCGCTGAAAATCTCGGCGATCTGGATCACCTCTGCCCGCGACGGACCCTTGGCCGCGACCTTGACGATCACCAGCTCGCGGGTGATCGCATCCGCGGCGGGCACATCGGTAACCTTGACCACCTCAAGCAGCTTGTAGAGCTGCTTTCCGGCCTGCTCGACCTCGGCGTCTTCACCAGTGACAATAATCGTCATTCTGGAAAGACCTGGCTGTTCGGAGTGCCCGACCGTGATCGAATCGATATTGAAGTGGCGTCGCCGCATCAGCGACACGACCCGGTTCAGGACACCCGGCTGATCCTCGACCAGCACGACGAGTGTATGTGTCTGGCGCATGACTAAAGGTCCTCCTCGGCCGGAACCCATTGCGGGTGATGCATCATCTCCGAATTGCTGGCGCCAGGCGGCACGATCGGATAGACGTTCGCTTCGGCGTCAATCACGAAATCGATCAGCACCGGACCCTTGATCGAGCGGGCCCGTTGAATGGCGGGCACAATCTCGTCGCTTTTCGTCACTCGAATGCCAGTGGCGCCATACGCCTCAGCCAACTTGACGAAGTCTGGCGCGCTGATCGCAACCTCGGAGTAATTCCGGTTTTGGAAGAGGTCCTGCCACTGGCGCACCATGCCCAGGAAGCCGTTGTTGATGATCGCGATGTTGATGTCCAGATTCTCCTGGACCGCCGTGGCCAGCTCACATGACGACATCTGGAACCCACCGTCGCCAATCACCGCCCAAACTTCGAGATCGGGGCGGCCCATCTTGGCGCCGATCGCCGATGGCAGTCCGAACCCCATGGTGCCGAGCCCTCCCGAGGTGATCCATCGCGTGCCATATTTGATTCCCAGGTATTGGGCAGACCACATTTGATGCTGCCCGACATCAGTCGTCACGATCGCCTCGCGCTCGGTGATCTCGGAAATCGCCTTGATGATCGCATACGGCTCTGGTGTCTCGGGGACATCGTCGAGCGCGCGTTCGAGGGCAACATTGCGTTCGGATTGAATCCAGGCCATCCAGCCGGTGTGGTCGCCAGGCTCGATCTCATGAATGAGCAGCTTCAGCGCCTCGCCGGCGTCGCCGACAACCGGCACATCGGCGCCGATATTCTTGCCAATTTCGGCGGGATCGATATCGACATGAACGATTTTGGCGTTCGTCGCGAATCCCGCCACCTTGCCCGTGGCCCGGTCGTCGAACCGGGCTCCGATGTTGACGAGCAGATCACACTCCTCAAGCGCCCGATTCACGTGACGATGGCCGTGCATGCCCATCATTCCCAGCGAAAGAGCATGATGCTCATCCATCGCGCCGAGACCAAGCAATGTGTAGATAACGGGAATGCCGCTGCGTTCCGCGAAGCGTTTGAAATGCTCCTCGGCCTTGCTCAGGACTATTCCGTGGCCCGCCATGATCAGTGGTTTCTTCGCATTGTCGATGGCGTCGGCAGCCAACCTGACCTGGCGCAGATTCGGCGTCAAGTTCGGTTGGTAACTCTTGCGGCCGGTCTTGTTCGGATACTCGAACCGGGTCTTGGCCAGGAAAACGTCCTTCGGGATATCGATCAGGACCGGCCCCGGGCGACCGGATTTCGCCAGGTAAAACGCTTCTTTGATAGTGGGCGCGATGTCTTCTGCGCGACGGACGAGGTAGTTGTGCTTGGTCACAGGAAGCGTAATCCCGGTGATGTCGACCTCCTGGAAGCCGTCGCGCCCGATCAGCATCTGGTTGACCTGTCCGGTTATCGCCACAATCGGGACCGAATCGAGGTGAGCGTCGGCGAGCGCGGTGACGAGATTGGTTGCGCCGGGACCGGATGTTGCGATACAGACGCCGACCTCGCCGGTCGCCCGAGCGTACCCGACAGCGGCAAGCGCCGCCCACTGTTCGAACCGGACCAGGACGTGGTCGAAGGCCGCATCCGGGATCGCGTCGTAGAGCGGAATCACGGCGCCGCCAGGGTAGCCGAAAACCGTGGTCACACCTTCGGCATCGAGGCTGCGGCAGGTGATTTGCGCCCCGCTCAGAATTTCGAGAGCAGGCCTTGCCCGGATCTCAGTGGTCTGGGGGTCGGCCGTTTGGGAATCGGCGAGGACCATGCTGTTGCTCCGTTTCCATCGTCACCGGCAAGGCGCCGGTGATCCATCCGCGACTGTACGACCCCGAAAGATTCGCTGTGTGAACGAATCGTCAGCATTCCAGAAGGCGTTGCGCGGGTGCGCGCGGCTGCCGGTGTGCCGCTCTTCAACTTCCCCTGCACCGGGTTCGATGAAGACTTCGGATGCGTCCCGGACGACACTGGTCGGTAGCATCGACATCAAAAAAGCCTCCCGATGTTGAGGGAGGCCAGCGTGTGTATCAGATTCCTATTCGATTTGGCTATTCAGCCCGCTGTCCTCCCGCACGCCAACAGCTCCCTACTGGGAGCGAAATAAGTACGAGGCTAATCAGCATGGACAGGCCAAAGGGTGAATGCATGTTGGAGTCTTTCATCGCAACGCGACGGAAAATTTCCGCTGTGCCGATAGTACGGCCCATTCGTGGGTGATGTCAACCACAATCGGCGATCGGCGATCACTCTTTATCGAGAAGCGAGTCATCGATCGGCAGTGGCAGGTGCCCGTTCTGCTCGGGGCAGACATGCCCATCCGGGTCGATGGGTTGTCCACACATCGGACACACCGGCCGGCCGGCGGCGGCAAGGACGGCGGCGCCGCGCACGAACTCCCGAGCCTGTCCGCGAGAAAACCGCATCGCTACACCAGAGGAGGTCTCCTCATCCTGGATGTCGAAAGCATGAATCAGGATGCTGTCGCCTGACTCGTCAAACCCGAGTTCGACCCGTCCCAATCGGAATTGGTTGCTGGTGTCCTCATCGACATCACCCGGGATGCTGCCGCCGTCTATGCCTGGCCCACGCGATGGGACTTGCTCCAGGATTTGTCCAATCGCCAACCCAAGCGCCTGCATTTGCTGCTTTTCCATCCAAATGATATACGTCTCGTTAGCGACGACGACGAGGCGGAAGCGCCGCTGACCGGGTTCGCCGAGTGCTTCCGCTCGAAACCGCTGGACGTCGCTCGCCGAACCGGAAAAGGAAAAGTCGTCTGTCATCCAGTCTGAAAGCCTTGGGCTGCGGGTTTCGCAGACGCTATCGACAAGCACCGCTGTCGCGGTCGCTACGCAGTCGAAAGAATAGCATGCAGCCGCAGGGGCACCGTTCGCCAACCGCCCGCCGGCGTGGTTGCGCGTGCCGCATTCGAATGCTTTATCCGCTCGAATCTCGTGAGGCGCGGGAACTATCCACGGCCTCACCTTCTGCCGGGTCGGTTGTGCCATTGGCCGTCAAACCGTCATCGACCGGCTCGGCATCGATCCGAGGCGATGGAGGCATCCGGTTCCCCGGTTTGCGCGCTGGTACGGTGTTGTCGCGCTTACCGGGAGATGTGTCGTGAGTGTCTGACTTGCGGAAGGTCGATCCAGTTTCCGGGACGCTCTTGAGCAGATCCTCGAGCCGGACGCCAGTGAGCGACTCGAGCATCGCCGGAAACTGGGCAATCATCGAGGTCACATCCGTCGCCACGCGATTGACGCCAGTCCCCTGTCCATTGCTATCCGCTCCTGTTGAGATCACGGTAATCTTGTCCACCTTTGTGAGCGGTTCCGCCAGCGCCCGAACCACAGCCGGCATCTCCGCCAACAATCGATCGAGCACGGCCGCCTGGTTGAACTCCTGGTACGCGCCGGCCTTGGTTTGCAAGGCGTTGGCTTCAGAGGCGCCCTTGGCCTGGATGATTTCAGCCTCGGCGAGACCTTGAACGCGCAGGGCCACCGCTTCGGCTTCCCCTTGCAACTTTCGAGCTTCCGCCAATCCCGAGGCCCTCAGGATTTCCCGCTGCTTCTCGGCGGCCGCCAGCGTCTCGATGCGCTGCTTTTCGACTTCGGCCGCGCGCAGCACGGTGGCGATCAGCTCCTTCTCGCGCCGCAAGATTTCCGCCTCCTGAACGGCGATTTCACCATGCTTGCGGACCTGTTCGACACGAACTTCTTCTTCGACGATCCTCTGCTGCTGGACATTCGCCTGAATCTCGTATGCCTTGTCGGCCTGGGCGCGTTGTTCCTGGACCGATCGGTCGTATTCCGCCTTCTTGAGTTCCAGGTCGCGAACGGCTTCCGCCTGCTTGGTCTGGCTCATCGACTCAGCGGTGACTTTTTCTTGCTCGGCCGCCGCTTCGGCGATCTTCGCCTCGCGCATCGCTTGGGCACGGCGTATCGCGATATCGCGCTCGGCTTCGGCGACTGCGATATCGGCGGTGCGGCGAACCTTCGCGACGTCTGGCTTGCCCATGTTGAGGATGTATTCGTTGTTGTCCCGAACCTCGCGAATCGTGAATGAAATGACTTCGAGACCCATTTTGGACATGTCTTCAGCAATGTTGCCGCGCATCCTGTCGGCAACCATCTCCGGTTCCTTGACGATCGACTCGACCGTGAGCTGACCGACGATTCCGCGGAGGTGGCCCTCCATGACGAGCCGGATCAGACCCTCGCGCTCGACGGGGGCCTTGGTCAGGAATTGTTCCGCCGCCGTCAGGATGGACACCGGATCCGATTGCACCTTGATCTGGGCGACTGCCTCGACGTTGACGGCAACGCCCTGGCTTGTGTAGAGATCCTGCTGGGGCGCAACGTCGAAACTCATTAACTCGAGCGAGAGTTCACGGCTGGATTGGATCATCGGCCAGATCACCTTGCCGCTGCCCTTGACGACTTTGGTCCCGCCGAATCCATAGACCACAAGCGCCTGGTTTGGCCCGACCTTGCGATAGAGCCGCGCCACCAGCGCAAGAATCAACATGAGGCTGACAACCAGGATGAGGACAACGCTCACAAGTGTGCCGAATTCCACTGACGTCCCTTTCCAAGGCGAGCGCGCCTCGGGGCGTGCTCATTGAGAAAACAGAAATTCATGAAAGGCCACGCGCGTTACAAGTTGGCGGGTTTCCGAGCCAGCGCATCGGTCAATGAACGCTGGCGGCGCCGGATCCGGACTGCTCGAGCAAACCATCGAATGGTTCGACGACGGCCATTCCTCGCTCGACGCCAAGCACCAACACCTCTGTGCCCCTGGCGATAGGTTCCGAAGTGGAAGCCTTGGCCGATGTCACCATCCGCGATCCGCGCTGCTCCCATACGATTTCTCCGACGCCATCGGCCCGTATCGAAGACGAGACTCGGGCCAAGACGCCGACACGCTCGAAGTCTTTCGCATCCAGGGTGTCGTGAGGTGAGCGCAGCACCGTCCGGATGAACCACAGCACAACCCATCCCGCCGCGACACCGCCGGCGATCGCGGCGACAAGGCTCAGGGACCAGTGCCAATTGATGGTATTTCTGACCACGTACCCAACGCCGCCAAACCAGGTCACAAATGCGAGGATGGAAGTGACGTTGAACAGATTCCCGAAGCCATGATCGCCGAGACTGTGATCTGACCCGCCGGAGTCGGCGCCGATGTCGGCAACACCCAGGATCAGGGAGCCGATGGTGAACAGCGTGCCAAACAGGAAGGCGCCGAGAAGGATGGCATCGAGGGCATCGTTGATGGGAAACACCGGCGTCTCCTGTCGTTTGGACCCCAGTTTCGAACGGTCATCTTGAGCGAACTGATTCCAACGTTGATTGTACTCTGTCGGACGCACGCTACCGGATCGATTCAGGCGACCGGGCCACGTGAGGGCTTGTGCCTCGAACGATGCATAGGTCGTATCATAGACAAAACGCCATGGTGCGCCGGTGCGGCGAGATCGTCGATTCCGCAATGGCTCACGCTTGGACCAGTTCACACAAGAGACACTGCATGATTTCTGCCCGACAAAATCGGTCCACCTTCCAGATTCAAGCCGCAACCAATGAGCGTTGGCGCGACTTCGACGTCATGCTGTTCATCACGATGCTGGTGCTGATGGTGTTCGGCACTGTCGCAATCTGGAGTGCCGTGGGACTCCCCAGCCTTACCACATTCAATCTCGGCACCCAGCAAATGCTCTTTGGAGTCATCGGCGTCGGAATGATGCTGATCGTTGCGTCCGTCGACTACCGCTATTTCGAGACCATGGCCTGGGGGTTGTACGCATTGGGTCTCCTCGGGTTGACGACGGTGCTGAGCCCATTGGGCGTCGCGATCGAAGGAACAGGGGCCCAAAACTGGATCGACTTTGGTTTCACCACGATCCAACCTTCGGAGTTCGCCAAGGTGACCACGATCATCGCGCTCTGCGCCTTCATCTCATCGCGCGGCGACGCGATGAAGGAGTTTGGCAACTTCGTCATCGCCGGCATGATCGTGGCCGTCCCGACGTTCATGGTGTTGATCGGACCTGACCTCGGGCAGGCAATGGTGTTCATCGCTTTCTGGGGCGCCTCGCTGCTGGCGGCCCGCACCCGAAAGTTCTACCTCTGGTCAGTGATCGTGCTCACACCGATCGCCATCGGGTTTGCCTGGCGGTTCGTCTTGCTTCCCTTCCAACGGGAACGGCTGATCTGTTCGCTCAGGCCCGAAGAAAGCGCCTTGACGTGTGGCTACCAGCCGATTCAGGGCCGAATCAGCATTGGCGCGGGAGGGCCATTCGGAGCGGGGCTGGAGGGCGGGACCCAGAGTCAAATGAACTTGCTCAACGTCCGGGAATCCGATTTCATCTTTGCGCATGCCAGCGGCATGTTCGGTTTTCTCGGTATGATCGCCCTGTTCCTGGCGCTCATGATCTTCCTCTGGCGCGGTCTGATCGTTGCCGAGGTTTCCCGCGATCATTTTGGTCAATGCCTCGCGATCTGTATCATTGGAACGTTCTTCTTTCAGGCGTTCCTCAACATCGGCATGAATCTGGGCATGTTGCCAGTTGCCGGGATTACGCTGCCGTTCGTGAGCGCCGGCATATCGTCACTCTGGAGCAGCCTGATCATGGTCGGAATCCTGCAGAGCATCAGGATGCATCACCGTCGGCTGGCGTTTCACAGGCGCTAACGGTCTCGGTCAGATCGTGCGATTCGATGAATCGTCTCGTACGCTTCTACCGCTGTCATGCCGGTGATCGCGCTCAGCTCTCGTGCTGCCTTGCTGGGCTTGGCGCCCTGTTTCAGGATCGCGGTCGCAAGTGCTTTGATGTCGAGATCCGCGTGTGGCGGCGGGCCATGAGGCGCCTCTCCTACAATCAGCACGACCTCGCCTCGAGGCGGCGCCTCGACGTAAAGCCCCGCGAGTTCCGAAAGTGACCCACGCCGGATCTCCTCATGAAGCTTTGTGAGTTCGCGGGCAACGACCCCCGAGCGGCCGGGAGCCATTGCGTTAACGTCCGACAACGTACGATGTGTGCGCAAGGGCGATTCGAATATGACGAAGGGATATCCGGTGGCTACCGCTTTACCAAGCACCATCCGCCGGTCTTCGCCTGTCCGCGGCAGGAAACCGACGAACATGAAGGGACCCGGAACCAGACCCGATGCGCTCACGGCGACCGTCAGCGACGAGGCTCCGGGGATCGATACAACCCGGTGTCCGGCGGCGGCGGCCGCCGCTACAAGGCTGTGTCCGGGGTCGGCAATCCCAGGCGTCCCCGCGTCACTGATCAAAGCGACATCACCCTGGTCGAGGACCGTCAGAAGGCGATGACTCCTCGATGCGAGACTGTGCCGGTGATAGCTGACCATGGGCGTGACAATGTCGAACGCCCGCATCAGGATGACGCTGTGACGCGTATCCTCGGCGGCGATGAGGGATACTGATTTCAACACGTCGATCGCTCGCGGCGACAGGTCAGCCAGGTTTCCGATCGGCGTGGCAACCACATACAGTGTTCCCATCCTCATCGCATTCCTGATTGGAACCCGTTGCTATTAGTCATGCAATTATCGACCTGTCTAATCCGATTCCGATGGAGAAGAGGCATGCGTCTACACCCCGGCCCAGTATCATTGCACAAGGGTCGCGAACGGGACGCGTGGGCCATGCTTGGCGCCTCTCCGTGGCATGCGATCCCCGTTCGAACTCGGAGTTATCCATCGGTCGATGATCCGGCATCCGCACAGTTGTGACAGGTATTCAGATTCATGAGCGATGCTTCACTCTTTGACTTGCAAAGTTTCACAGCGCCATCAAGCGATGATCCGGTCATCTCCGCGCCGTTCGCCGCCTCTGCGTCTGGCCACCAATCCCTGTATCGCAAATACCGGCCCACGACCTTTGCCGACAATGACCTGGTTGGGCAGGAACACGTGGTCAACACGCTTCGCAATGCGATCGTTCTCAATCGCATCTCCCACGCCTATCTGTTTTGTGGTCCGCGGGGCACTGGCAAAACCACGACCGCCAGATTGCTCGCCAAGGCCGTCAATTGCCTCGAACCCGATCCCCGGCGGCGGCCTTGCAATGTGTGCGCTTCGTGCGTGGCAATCAACGCAAACGCCACTACCGATGTGATCGAAATTGATGCCGCCAGCAACCGCGGCATCGATGATATCCGGGATCTGCGCGAACGCGTGAAATATGCGCCAAGTCAACTGAAAACGAAGTTCTACATCATTGACGAAGCTCATCAAATTACCGGCGCCGCGGCCAACGCATTCCTCAAGACGCTCGAAGAGCCACCGCCGCACACGAGGTTCGTGCTCGCCACGACCGATCCGGAAGAACTCCTCCAGACAATTGTCTCGCGCTGCCAACGATTCGATTTCCGGCGGATCAACAACGAAGCGATGATCGGTAGACTGCGAACCGTCGCTGACCGGGAATCGATCCGGATCGAGCTTGACGCCCTTGAGGTGATTGCCCGCCAGGCGACTGGCAGCCTGCGCGACGCATTGGGCATGCTCGATCAGGTCGCCATTTATCGACACGATGAAACCGCCGGCGATGGTTCGATAAGCGCCGGCACGGTGCGGACGGTGCTCGGTGTGAGCAGGAACGAACGCGTCGAGTCGATCGCCAGGGCGCTTGCGGATCGTGATCCAGCCGCGGGTTTGCGTGAGATCAGCTCCGCCGTTGACGCTGGAGACGATATCCGTCAGCTTGGTCGCCAACTCGTGGCCTACATCCGACTGCTCCTCTTGCAGAAGGCGGGAGGCGCCGCGGATGCCGATGACACGGCCAGGTTGCTGGCGGAGCAATTTTCGCTCGACGAGCTGGCTGCGCTGATTCGACAATTGGCCGATATCGACTTCCGAGCCAAGCGATCCGCATTTCCACAACTTCCGCTTGAAATCGCGATCGTCGAGGGGACACAACGTAGCCCCGGGCTCGGGGCAGCGGCAACCGCGGCAACCGCGCCAACCCCGGCATCGCACCATTCCGAACCAGGAGTGTCACGCGACGCCGTCCCTACCGATGGTCGGTCCCCGAAAACGTCACTGGTCGACCGCGTGCGGTCATCGTCGGCCCCGCCTTCACCAATGTCACCGAGGACAACCGAATCGAGACCACTGTCCAACCAGACCCAACCTGCAGACAAACCAGGCTCGACACCGCCCGTTGACGACACGTCAATGGCGCAATCTGCCACATCGATGACTGAAACGAGCGCCCCAGGATCATTCACCCTGGAAACCATCGTCGAACTTTGGTCCAAAATCAGGGCCGACGTCAAAGCCATCAACCGTCGCGTTGAGGCGCTCCTGCAACAGGTCGACCCCGCGGGGGTGAATGGAACACTGTTGACGCTGGTATCTCCTTACGAATTCCATCGCAACCGAATCAACTCAGATGAGGTGCGGCAGGTGGTGGAATGCGTCATCGGCCGCCTCGTCAACAGCAACGTCCAGGTGCGTTGCGTTTCACGGGAGGAAGCCCAACGCAAAACGACACCCGACGCAGACGTGTCGCGTCCGCCCCTGATTGCGCCGCAAACCGCAATTGAACGTCAAACGGATAGGTCAATCGCCGAACAATCGCCGGAGCCGAATGACCGCGAACAACACGCCGAAACCGAGAGCGAAACCACCAACGTCGACGTGGCAGACGCCGAAGGCCCGTCCGCACGGGCTCACAAGGACGACCTCGCCCGAATCACTGCCGCCAAGAACATCTTCGATGCCGAGGAGATTGTCTGAAGTGTCTAGCCCCGCGGCGTACCCTGAACCTGCGGGGTAGAAACCGGCGTCCCGGTGTTTGGACTTCCTTCCACTGGCGTGGCCAAATCGGGAGTAGCGATCGGCGTCGCCGCCTGAGGGGTTGCGGTTATCGGGGACGCGGCGGGTGTGGCGCCAGGCCCCGGCGTCGCTATCGGCTCGACGCCATGTTCGCGCAAGAACTCGAGGTTCATGGACTGGGACTGCAGGACAATGTCCAGCTCGTCTCCGGATTGTTGTTGCCAGGCGAGACCGGACCCGGTCCACCAAATCTCATTGATTCGATCCGTTTGGGCCAATGGAACGCGATACGTGTCTGACGACTCCAGGGCTCGCACCCATAGGCTATGAAACTGCCATTGGTCGCCGTTTGGAATCGAAATGGAGTAAGCGACCACCTGACCATCTGGCGACACGGCGAAGTCCACGATCTGGGCCGACGGGCCGCCGCGGCCCGGTGTCGCCACCAGTTCGCGCTGATTCGTCGTGAGATCGAACGCGAAGAGTTGCCCACCTCCATTGGCAACACCATCATCGGCAGACAGGATGTAAACGAATCCCGAACCATCGGGCAACCAGGCGAACTCGGTGACGCTTCCGAGGTCAAAAGCGTCAGCGTCCGGAGGAGTGACCTGGCGTGCCGAAAGACCATCGACAAATGGATCCATCACCCAAATTGCCCCGGCTCCATCTTCGTCGCGGGAAAGCCATGCGACTTGGTCACCGAGTGGAGACCAGGAACCGTCCTCCACGTTCTGAACGCGCGCCGGTACGGCAATCGCGAGCGGTGAACCAGCGATTTCGATGGAGATGAGGCCGGACCCGTTTGTCGAAGCGAGCAGCCGCTCTCCGCCGGCGGCCCAGTTGATGAAGCCACCTGGCAGCGCGTCGTCCTCCTCGGATGTCACCGGTGTCGCGGCCGGGGAGGTCAATCCGCCGAGGTCGCTCCAGCGCTGAACCTCCTGACCCTCATGGTCGAACACCACAACATCGAACGCGCCAGTTTGCGTAGTCGACATCGTGAGCACCGCTACCTGTTCGCCATCTGGCGAACTGGCGAAATCAACGATCTGCGCCTTGGCGAACACGATCGAACCTCGTTGATCGACGTTGACAGTGTCAATAACTTCGATTCGTCCATTGGACTCGACAAAAATGACCTCGGGCGCGTCACGGACCTCCAACAGAGACTCCGGCGAAGCCATGGGAGGCATGGTCGGCACCGGAGTCTGGAGTGGAACGTCTGTCGGAGTGGCGGGACCGACAATACTGGTCGCTGGTTCGTTGGCGAACCGGCGATCGTCGGCCGGCCCGGATTCGTCCGCGCAAGCGACGAGCAAACCTGCAACAATAAAGAGGCTGGCATTCTTGAGGAAGCTGTGGCGACTCAGTATGTTGACGTTAAATTGTGATTCGCGGATAGGTGACATAGACACCTGAAAAATGTGCTCCAAGGGTAGTCAGCGGTTGAGCGCGATCCTGGGCAACACTGGCCCGATGCGATTCCGGGGGTTGAACAGCGTGGAAAATCGCGGCCGCCAGCCAATCGAAGAAGTCTATACCATCAAACAGGTGGTAGAGATGAGCGGCGTACCCGACAACACCATTCGCTCGTGGGAGCGCCGGTATGGCATACCCCAACCTTTGAGGTCCGGGACCAATCAACGACGCTATACCGCCGCCAACCTCGAGGTCATCCGCGCGATCCACGCATCCCGCGCCCGCGGCCGCACGATTGAGCAGGCGATTCACGATGTTGAATCTGATCCCGTCCCCTTCGAACGACAGTCAATAACACCAGGGAACGAAAGAAACGAGCCTGAACCACCGGGAAGTAAGGGCGCTCATTCCACACGAATTCTCGATGCATTGGCCGGTCTCGACGCCGCCGCGACCCAGTCGCTCCTGGCCGACGCGCTCTGGGCAACCGACCCTGGACGCGCCTGCTACGATGTTCTGCTGGTGACGGAGGAGCTGTTGATTCGTCAACGAGCGGAGGGGAACTTGACAAACGTCCAGGCGACGTACGGGCTGGATTGGATTGCCAGGAAACTGCACTCCGCGCTCGACGCATCCCAGCCGGAACAAGGTCGGCTAACAGTCGTCGTTGCCGGGATGCATGACACCTTGGCCAGATCTCGATGCCTCGCGCTGTCGATCATCCTTTCCAGGGCGGGATATCGCGTGATTTGCCTGGAAAGCGACGTAACGCCCCACGATGTTCACGAACTTGTGGAGCGCTCCAGGCCCGCCGCAATCGTGCTTGTGGTCGGCTCCAATCTGGCCGGAGTGTCCGTCGTGGCGGCCCAGGAGCGTCTCAAGACCATCCGCGAGTCCGGAACCTGGCGTGGCGTGACGCTGACTGCGACCACAGATGCTCGCCTCGTTGGCGCCTTGCCAATGTTGTCAACCGATCCGTCCACTGCCTTGGAACAATTCGAGCATGAATTGGCCGCTCAGGATGCAGGCTTACGCTTGATGAGGAGCGAATGAACGGAGTGACTCCTGGCCTCGAACGGTTTCTGGCTGATCCACCGGAGAACGCCAGGGGCGGCCGGATTGGCGTGCTGACCAATCCTTCCGGAATTGACCGTCTGCTTCGAAGCACGGTCGATCTCCTTATCGACCATCCCAAATTACACGTGACTGCTCTCTTTGGACCCGAACATGGCGTCCGCGGTGAAGCCCAGGCGGGCGAACATGTTGGTGGTCGTGTCGATTGCCAGACAGGGCTGCCGGTTCACAGCCTGTATGGAGAAAACCGCGCCCCAACCGCCGAGATGCTGAACGACATCGACATCATGGTCATTGATCTCCAGGACATCGGGGTTCGCTATGCAACCTATCTCTCAACGGTTGCGCTGGCGATTGACGCCTGCTCCGTGCACAAGAAGCAGGTCATCGTCCTCGATCGACCAAACCCGCTCGGTGGCAATCGCCTCGCAGGCAACATCGTCGAACCGGCGTTCGCCTCATTCGTCGGCATCCATCCAATACCGATCCTGCACGGACTGACGATAGGTGAATTTGGGAAGCGGTGGGCGCGGGACCATCAGTTGGACCAACCGATCGTCGTCACGATGGACGGCTGGAACCGCGAGATGTGGTTCGATCAAACCGGTCTCCCCTGGGCGCCTCCCTCACCGAATCTCCCGACGCTGGATTCAGTGACCCTTTACCCGGCCACCTGTCTGGTTGAGGGGACCATCCTGTCTGAAGGGCGCGGCACGACACGCCCGTTCGAAATCGTCGGTGCGCCGTGGATCGTCCCCAGGGACCTGGCAAACTCGCTGGCGTCGATCGGACTCGATGGGATTGGGTTCCGGCCGCTCTCCTTCACGCCCATTTTCTCGAAGCATCGAGGTGAGCGCTGTGGCGGCGTGCAGATGTACGTTCACAACCGCGAGGAGTTTGACGCCGTTGCCTTCGGTCCACGCCTGCTGGCGACAATCCAGGGCCTCTACCCAGGACTGTTTGCGTGGCTGCCTCCAACGGATGACGACTACTTCATCGACAAGTTGGCGGGCTCTTCCAGCCTACGGACGACGATCGACGCTGGGGGATCTATCGATGAACTGCTGGACCATTGGCGGATCCAGTCTGACGACTTCGGCGCCAGTCGTGCGGATATCCTCCTTTACTGATCGGGCCGCGCGCTGTGCCGGGAGAATTCCGTGACCAAGCCAATGCCGCCAATCGACCTCTCCGCCATCGCCACCGAGCAGCGCAACTCGGTCAGCGCCGAACTCGACCTGCTCGATGCGTTAGGCATCGTTCGAGTCATCAACAATCAGGATCGCCTTATCGCCGAGGCTGTCACCCAGGAGCTCCCGAAAATTGCGGAAGCCGTTGAGATCATTGTCGAGGCCGTTGGAGCCGGCGGGCGCCTGATTTACATCGGCGCCGGTACGTCTGGTCGCCTTGGCGTACTGGACGCATCCGAATGCCCGCCGACCTTCAATACCGATCCCAATCTGGTGATCGGTCTGATTGCTGGCGGCGATCGTGCCTTGCGACATTCCGTCGAACAAGTGGAGGATCGACCCGCAGACGGCGCCGCTGCTTTGGAAGCGGTCGGCCTCAACGATCGCGATGTCGTAGTCGGCATCGCCGCCAGTGGTCGAACACCGTTCGTCCTTGGCGCGATTGAGTATGCGACCGCCGTCGGAGCCACCACGATTGGACTATCGAATTCGGCAGCGTCGGCGCTCTCAACCGTCGTGACTGTCAGCATCGCCCCGATCGTTGGCCCTGAAATCGTCACCGGTTCGACGCGAATGAAGGCAGGAACGGCCCAAAAGATGGTGCTCAACATGCTGACCACGGCAACCATGGTCAAGCTGGGCAAGACCTACGGCAACCTCATGGTCGATGTCCAACCAACGAACGCGAAACTTCGCGAACGCGCTGTCGGAATCGTGTGCGACGCCACCGGGAAATCGACTGAAGAGGCACGAGCGGTGTTGGAAGCCGCTGGGGGAGAAGTCAAGACGGCGATCGTCGCCTCGCTCCGCGGCATACCGGCCGATGATGCCCGTTCCCGGTTGGATTGCGCCAACGGGGTGCTTCGAGTGGCACTTGGCGAGGCGCCTCCATGACGCGGTCCGTCTATGCCGGCATCGACGGCGGCGGAACGAAAACTGTCGTCGTCCTCGTCGACGAAACTGGAGTCGAAGTCAGTCGAGTTCATGCCTCCACCTCGAACGCGGCGATCGTTGGACACGATCTTGCTGGTGAGGTGTTGCGAACAGCGCTTGTTGATGCGCTGGAGGGGATTGGTGGCGAGTCAAGAATCTCGGTCGGCTGGTTCGGTTTATCTGGCAGCGACCGCCCGGAAGACCATTGCCGGCTCAGACCGTTCGTGCGGGACCTGATTGACGACATTCACATGACCAATGACGCCGAACTCGTGCTCGGGGCGCTTCCAGATTCCGTCGGTGTCGCCATTGTCTCCGGCACAGGGTCGATCGCATTTGGCCGCAACGCACGTGGCCAGCGGGCGCGGTCGGGCGGCTGGGGCCAAATCATCGGTGACGAAGGGAGCGGCTACGACTTCGCCCGGCGCATGTTCGACGCCTTTGCGCGCGATGTCGATGGTCGCGGACCAGGCACGACGCTTACCGGTCGTCTGATCTCCCATCTGCCGCTGGCTCAACCACATCAGCTAATCGCTTATGTCTACAACCCGGACACGTCGAAAGCGGACATCGCCAAACTCGCGAGAATTGTGGTTGAGGAAGCCGACGCCGGTGATGCGGTCGCCAGCGAAATCATGGGCGCATCGGCGGAAGAACTGGCGAAAACGGCATCAGCGTGCGCGCGAAGGCTTGGCTTCGAAACGAACCTGCCGCTGGCATTGACAGGAAGCATGTTCCTTCACGTCGATCGCTTTCGCGATCTCGTTCTCGACGAATTGCGATCCGAGTGGCCAGTGCTCAACTACCAAATCGTGGTCGATCCTGCCCTCACCGCCGCCCGGTCGCTAGCGGAAGCATCGCGACTGAAGGTGTTCCACCCATGACCGATTCGACATTCGCGATTCGCGGTCGGGTGTTGCTTGGCTCACACCTCGAGTTGGGCACGGTCGTGATCTCGAATGGCCGGATCGAAGCAGTGCACCGCGGATCTGCTCCGAGCGGAAGTCTCCCTGAGCACATCATCGAGGCGGATATCGTCTCGCCCGGCCTCATCGACCTCCAGGTCAATGGCGCGGCTGGCCTGGAAGTCGACGACGATCCGCGCCATATCGAACAGATTTCTCACTGGTTGCTCCGTACCGGCGTGACGGGCTGGCTGCCGACGGTGATTTCGGCCGACGCCAGCCACTATCCTCGCGTGTTCGAGGCGTACACCAGGGTTGACCGCTCGATTGGCGCGACGCCGCTCGGTCTCCATCTTGAGGGTCCGTTTCTTGGTCCAACACGCAAGGGAGCGCATCAACTGCGCTACATCAAGCCGGCAAATGTGTCCCTGTTCGAATCGTGGCTGGAACAGGATTCGATTGCACTCGTGACGCTGGCGCCTGAACGAGATGGTGGATTAGCCCGGATCGGAGCGTTGGTCGAGCAAGGGATTGTCGTCAGCCTGGGACATACCGACGCCACGTTCGACGAGTTCTCGGCCGGGGTCGACGCCGGAGCCACAATGGCCACCCACCTCTTCAACGCGATGTCCTCGATGCACCACCGAAATCCGGGCGCGATGATCGCGACGATGACGGACGACCGGCTCACAGCGGGAATTATCCCGGATGCTGTCCATTCGCATCCCGCGTCAGTTCGGCTCGCGCTTCGGGCCAAGGGTCCCGATCGTGTTGCGATCGTCTCGGACATGATGTCGGCGACCGGCCTCGGACCAGGCGCCTACGAACTTGGAGGACAAACCGTCGTCGTCGTCGAGTCATCCGCCCGGCTCCACGACGGTACACTCGCCGGATCGGTGCTGACGATGGACCAGGCGATGCGCAACCTCGTAAATTGGGCGGACGTCACAGCGGGAACCGCGCTTCACATGGCCACCCGCGTGCCAGCAGACCTGCTCGGTGACTCGTCGCGGGGCCGAATCGTCGCAGGGGTACGCGCGGACCTGACCCTTTGGTCCAGCGACTTGCAGGTCACGACTACGATCGTGAATGGCGTTGTCGCCTGGAAGAAACCGGCCTAACCCGTGACCCGGTCCATCTGGTACCATGACCCGTCGTGCGGAACGGCGCTCGCCGGCGCCCGGCAAGCAGAAGGCACGCTTCGCCTCAATCGCATTCGTGGGAGTAATCATGTCCCTGACTACCGCGGACGTCGAACACGTTGCCAGCCTCGCCCGGCTCGGTCTCTCGCGTGAAGAAACCGAACGGCTTCGCCTGCAGCTTTCGTCGATCCTCGAGCACATCGAGGTGCTGCAACAACTGGACACAGACCGCATTCCACCGACTGCCCAAGTGAATTCGTTAACGAATGTGCTGCGCGAGGATGTGGTCCGCCCATCCTTGACCCAGCGCACAGTTCTTGCCAATGCGCCCCAATCTCGCGATGGATTCTTCGAGGTTCGAGCGGTGATGACCGAAGAAACGTCGGAAGGCGGGAGCGCGTGACGCGTTCCGATCTCACGAAACTCAGCGCGGCAGAGGCTCGGACCGCACTCGACAAAGGTAAATGCTCCTCGGTCGAGCTGACCCAGGCGTATCTCAATCGCATTGACCAGATCGATGGCAAGGTGCATGCATTCCTCCACGTAATGCGTGATGTCGCGCTCGGCCAGGCCGAAGCGGCCGATGCCCGTATCGCTTCGGGCGACGCGCAACCGCTCACCGGTGTTCCGGTGGCGCTCAAGGACATCCTTGTCACCACCGACGCCCCAACGACAGCCGCATCGAAGATCCTCGATGGTTACGTAAGTCCGTACGACGCAACCGTGGTCGCCCGACTTCGTGAGCAAGGCGCCGTGTTTGTAGGCAAGACCAACACCGATGAATTCGCGATGGGCTCATCAACCGAGAACTCGGCGTTTGGAGCCACGTACAATCCCTGGAATCTGAGCAAGGTGCCCGGTGGATCGAGCGGCGGCTCGGCGGCGAGCGTTGCCGCCCGCGAAGCTGTTATCGCCCTGGGATCGGATACTGGAGGTTCGATTCGCCAACCAGCCGGATTCTGCGGCGTGGTCGGTCTCAAACCGACCTATGGGCGAGTCTCCCGCTACGGCCTGATCGCGTTCGCCAGCAGCCTGGACCAGATTGGGCCCATTTCGCGAACGGTCGAGGATGCCGCGATCATGCTCAACGCCATAGCCGGCCACGACCCGCATGATTCGACTTCGGCGCCGGGAGAGGTTCCCAACTTCCGCGCCGGCCTCCGGACCGACCTTAACGGAGTGCGGATCGGCATCGCCCGTGAGTATTCAGTGGCGGGCATGGAGCAAGGCGTGACCGACGCCGTTGCCGCCGCGATCAAACAACTTGAGGATCAGGGCGCTGAGCTGGTGGACATCTCGCTGCCGCACACGGAATATGCCCTGGCCACCTACTACATCACGGCCCCGGCTGAGGCCAGCGCCAATCTCGCTCGCTTCGATGGCGTGAAGTACGGCATGCGGATCGACCGGGCAACCCTCCAGGACACCTATCGCACCACCCGCGGACGAGGATTCGGGGCCGAAGTCAAACGGAGGATCATGCTCGGCGCCTATGCCCTGAGCAGTGGCTATTACGATGCCTATTACGTCAAGGCCCAAAAGGTTCGCACCCTCATCAAGCAGGACTTTGACGAGGCCTTCAAGAAAGTCGACGTGATCGCCGGTCCCACGTCTCCCACAGTTGCCTTCGGGGTCGGATCGCGGATGGACGATCCGTACCAGATGTACCTGGCGGATATCTTCACGATTCCAGCCAACATCGCCGGCACGCCTGGCGTGGCCCTGCCCTGCGGCTTCAGCGAGGGTCTCCCGGTCAGCCTCCAACTCCTCGGCAAGGCGTTCGACGAAGGGACGCTGCTCGGCGTCGCCCATGCCTACGAGCAGGCGGCGGGGTGGTGCAAACACACCGCCGAGATCTGACGCAATCGGGCTCACAGAGGATGGGAATCAATCGAGACGGTTATGATTGACACTCGCGGAGCCCGTTTCGTATAGTTCTCCGCCGGGGCCGCTAGCTCAACGGCAGAGCAACTGACTCTTAATCAGCAGGTTATAGGTTCGAATCCTATGCGGCCCACCCTGAAAAAGCCCGAATCCATAGGGTGAATGATGAGACCCGGCTTTAGGCCGGGTCTCGCTGCGTCCGGTTTACCCCAGTTTTTACCCCAAAAGCTCAGGAAACCACCTTGAGCGCTGCCCCCATGCGGTCCGCCGTTGCTCGCTTGAGTTCCTTGGAGAGATGGGTATAGGTATTCGCGGTCATGGCAATTTGGCTATGACCGAGTTGCTCCATGATCTCCCGCATGTCGGCACCCTGCCCGAGAAGGAGGCTCGCGGCACAATGCCGGAGGTCGTGAAACCGCTGGCGGGTGAGCTCGCCCGCCTTGAGTTCAGCGGTGAAGATGGCGGCGATGCGCTCCTGAAATCGATGTGTGACGTTCGACGACTCCAGCGGCGTCCCGATCGAGGACGCGAACACAAGGTCCCAATCCTGCCACTGCGCACCGGCGAGGAGACGTGCCTCCAATTGCGCGATGCGTTGCCGCCGCAGGGCGTCCACTGTGGTCGGGTCGAGCGCGAGCGTCCGGCGGCTCCGTTTGGTCTTGGGCTCCACGAACGTCGGCTTACCGTCGATGCGTTGCATCGCGAAGCGAACGGTCAGGGAGGCATCGTCGAGGTCGACATCCCTCCAGCGCAAGCCGAAGAGCTCACCTTGGCGGAGTCCGGTTCCGATCGCCACATGGTAGAGCGGTCCGTACCGGTCGTCGCGGGTGGCACGCAGGAACCGCGCGACCTGCTCAACGGTCAGGGGTGTAACCTCTTTCTGGTCCGAAAGCGGTGGGTCGACCAGCGTGGCCACGTTACGCGTGACGAGGCTCCATTTGAGTGCCTGCCCGAGGGCGCGACGCAGAACGGCACGGGTGTACTGCACCGTGCGCGGCGAGAGCCCGGCGGCGCTCTGCTTCGTCATCATCGCTTGGATGTGCTGCGGGGTGAGCTTGGCGAGCTGGTGATGCCCAAGGTGGGGTTTCAGGTGGAGACGGACGAGCTGGGCATAGCTGTGGTGGGTCTTGGGGCGGAGGTTCGGCTTGGCCACGTCGGTGAGCCAGCGATCGAGGAATTGCCCCACGGTCTGCGTCCGGGCGGTGAGGTCGAGCCCGTTCTCCGCGTCGCGCTGGGCGGCTCTCAGCCGGTCCCGAACCTCCCGTTGGGACTTGGCGTAGAGACTCTTTCGCTTGCCGTCCGGGAGCGAGAGTCGGGCTTCCCATGTGCCGTCCGAGCGTTGCCGGATGGTTCCCTCATGGTGCCCGCGTCGTGTGGACTTGGTAGACTGGGTCATGGCCGGTTCTCCTCCAGTATAGGTGAACGGTCGGGGGACGGTGCATCAACACCGTCCCCACCATTGTACCCCTCTCGAATACCCCGACAAAACCGATAGAGCTTCCAAGAACATCATGCTGGACTCGTTGCGCCTTGCGGGTCCGCGATCTTCTGCGGGTCAGGCGAGGGCACGGAGGCAGGCGGCGGAGTGTCTGTGTGTCATGTGAACTCTGACAGGCGGCGGGTAGTCACGCGCCGTCATGGGCGGCCACCAGGGGACCTAGAAGGAGCGGGCATATGCAGGCGGGCGTGTGGCGGCGCGGAGGTCCGGGCCAGAGTCCCGGCCCGGGCCGGGGTGCCCGATAGTGCTCAGGCGGTCAGGCCGGGGTGGACCAGATCAGGAACGACGACAACGGTGGTCACTCCTCGAGGCCGATCTTAAAGAGACCGAACACTAGGCTACTCTGACGGCACGATCCAGTACACGCTGTTGTCTCCAAACGAACTAATTTGGTACTGAACCCGGATATTGACTGCCGATTCCTGAACCTCAATCGCAACTTGACCCGAGACGTACTCGCCGGTGGACAGAAAGGGGAATGCATTCGGCTGACGTTGGATATTTATGAGGAGCCCGAGGTTATGCAACGGCTTATGGAACTCCGTGGGCAGGAGATTGTATTGGTAATGCAGTAAGCAAGGGCACATCTCGTGATTCGTCAGGATAGACGAATAGCGATTGGAGATTCGGTGGAGAAAATAGCCGAAACTACAAGAGTTCGACCGGTAATACTGACGGTAGCCTCTTTCATTCCGGTAGTTGGCAACGTTGTCGCCGGAGCGGACAATCTATTGAAAGAGCATCTCCAGCGTGAACGAGAAGAGAGACTTCAGTACCTTGTGGAGGAACTCGAACTTGGTCGAGATGACTTCTCTGGACCTGGACTGCACCCCAAAGACCGGACCGTCGCCAAAGTCAACTTCTCCTTCGCGAATGGCGGTACGCTGACCGCCACAGGAGGAGAGACGAGCGATGGGACGCGGACGAGTCCACAGTCGGGAGTTCAAGTTGGCCGCGGTTC
>Ga0183260_10000195_pt1 | contig 47108 bp, 50 predicted proteins | sample AntDrymUQ4972206_2_FD_129768 | JGI IMG/M metagenome (GOLD analysis project Ga0183260, IMG submission 129768) | Polar desert sand microbial communities from Dry Valleys, Antarctica - metaG UQ497 (22.06) (version 2) (version 2) | ecosystem: Environmental > Terrestrial > Soil > Desert | place... | reverse complement strand
GGGCGTTGGGCGTTGGGAGTTGGGAGTTGACGAAGAACCAGCTCAGGAATGCACCACAAACGCCGCCGTCTGCCAGCCGCCGGAGGTCACGTTGGCCAGCCCCGTCCCGCTCAGCCGGGTCAGGTAGCCTTCCATGCGGCCGCGGAACAGATACGGGGCGAGGTCCACGAGCATGTCCCTCATCGAGACCTGCCCGTCGGCGTCGAAGTAGGGAAAGACCTCGCGGCTGACGGGAATGCGTTCCTGCAGCACCCAGGTGCCGGGCGGATCGGCCACGGCGGTGTTCAACGCTGCCTCCCAGGCCCCGGCGGTCTGCTCCCATCCGAGCATCACGCCCGTGCCGCCGTATTCGTCGTTCGGCTTCAGGACGAGCCCCTCGCGCTCGGCGCGCGCAACCTCGAGAAGCTCTGCGTGCCGGCCATGCCGATCCGTCCCCCCATCCTGCATTACGCGCGTCCATGGCACGTGGTCGCGGACCACCGTCCGTTCGGCATCGGACAACAGGTGCCCAAACGATGGGTCAGTGAGCACGGCGAAAAAGGCTTTCTTGTGCGGCAGCTTGCACCTGAAGGTGTTCGCGACGCATACGGCACGCTGCGTGTACGCGCGCACCAGCGCCGCGCAGTCCTCAGCGCGTGATAGGACATCGCTCGTCAGCACGCGGCGATACACGAGGTCGACCGCCTGTCCGCCGGCGTACAGCACATCGGCCTCCAGCGTGAGCTCACGGGGGTCGCACACTACCGTCGGCACTCCTGCATCGACGAATGCCTCGGCGAGCAGCTCGAACTCCGTCCATGTCGGCACCTCGCGCCAGTCCACGATCGCGATCGTCGGCGGCGAAGCGCGTCCGCCCCACTCCCGGTAGCTCTCGAGCAGCGCCTCGAGGAGCGGCGGAATCGTGCGATGGAACGTCACAACGTGACCCTTCCTGAACCGCGCCATCACCTCGAGCCCGTCGAAGAGCTCACAGAGCCGCTGGGTGTATGCGGGGCCGGCCGGAGACTCGGCGTTGTACTCGGCAAAGTGCAGCGCCCCCGGCAGAAGGAAAGCGTCTGCACGTGACGCGGTGCTGGCCGTGGTGTAACCCGGATCGATCCGGATCAGCCGCTCCTCGGGGCCGGTGACCCCGAGGGCAGTCAGGAGCCGTCTGTCCTCCAGGGCGGCAGTCACCACGCGCTCGCCAATCGCGGCAAGAGTCTCGGAGCCTGCGCGTGTCCGAGACTCGTCGGCGGCGCTCAGGAAGAAGGGACGCACGACCCGGCACTGCACCCGCTCGCCGAACGTCAGCCGGCGCTCCCGCATCGCTCCGGCAAGACGGTTCCAGAACTCCGGCGTCAGTTCAGGGCCGTCCCGGAGCAGCCTGTGCCACTCGGCCACCGCGTCCATCAGGAAAGTCCCGGCGCCCCTGTGAACCCCGTGCTCGTCCCGACCCCCAGCATCTCTTCCCAGCGTGGCCAGGACTGCGCCGGGCCGCCGTTCAGGGCGCGGTCGATCACCAGCCGTGACATCTTTTCGACGACGTGATCGAAGTAGAAGTCGGTGATGCGGTCACGCTCGAAGTCCGGTGCGCAGTTGAGATAGTCGATGGCGTAAGGGATCCCGTCCTGGACGGCGAATTCAATCGTGTTCATCTCGTACCCCAGCGCCAGATTGATGGTCTGCGCGTCCTTGACCACACGGGCGCCAAGCTCTGACGACAGGTACGCATGATCGACCAGATAGCGCCGCTCCCTGGGGTCGTAGGCCACCGGCGTAATGTCGGTCTTCCCGAAGGTGAAACACCGGACGTAGCGGTCGAAGTCGATGAACTGCTGGAGGGTCATCGGATAGGGAGACGTTCCCTCGTAGGCGGCGAGCAGTTCCTTCCGGTCGTGCACCTTGTATACGTGCCGCCAGCCGCCGCCGGAATACGGCTTGAGGATTGCCGGCCGGCCGACGTAATCGAGCAGCGCATCCCAGTCGATGGGGAACGCCAGGTTCCGCAGGGACTCCGGCGTCAGGTCGACATCCGCCGGATATCCCTTCTGCGGCAGCAAAACCGTCCTGGGAATCGCGACCCCCAGCCGGTGCATCACGGCGTAGTTGAAAAACTTGTCGTCGGCGGTCCACCAGAACGGGTTGTTGATGAGATACGTGCCCTGCAGGACCGCCTGCTTCATCGCGCCCCGGTAGTACTCCACCTCGTGCGAGATCCGGTCCACGATCACCCGGTACTCCGGAGGCGCATCCATCCGTGTTCCACCGAGCTTCACGAGGTCCGCCGTAATCCCGTGCGCGGCGCCAAGCGCATTCACCCGCTCGAGGAACGCAGGCGGGAAGCTGTACTCACGGCCGCAGAGCAGGCCAATCTTCATCACCCCGCCCCCAGCCCGACCCCTGCACGGGTCTCCTGGACCAGATCCCGGACGACGGCCTTCAGGTTCCCGGTCTGCCGGTAAACCGCCAGCTGCCGATCCGCGCTGGTCCCCTCGGCAAGCACGGTGTGGATGTACTGCACGGCCCCCCGGCTGCCAAGCTCGTCCACCACGTCGTCGATGAACTCGAGCAGCTCCAGCGCAAGCTCCCGCATCGGCACCTCGGCGCGCTTGCCGAAGTCGATCAGCTTCCCGTCGAGGCCCCACCGGGCCGCACGCCACTTGTTCTCCTCGATCAACGCGCGGCGGTACATGCGGAATCCCTGATTGCGCGTGTAGAGCTTGTGCAGCTTCACCACGATCGCCTGGCAGAGCGCAGCGATCATCACGGCCGCCTCCGGCCGGGTCGTGACGTCACAGACACGGAACTCGAGCGTGCCGAACGTCGGATGCGGCCGCACGTCCCACCAGATCTTCTTCGGATTGTCGATGCAGTGCAGCTCGGTGAGCATCTGCACGTAGTTCTCGTACTCACCCCAGGACGCGAAGTGATCCGGCACGCCCGTGCGCGGAAAGCGCCGGAACACAATCGTACGGTACGACTTCAGCCCTGTGTCGCGCCCCATCCAGAACGGCGAACTAGTTGACAGCGCCAGGAGGTGCGGGAGGAAGTAGCGCACCATGTTCAGGAGGTCGATCATGGTGGTCCGATCCGGCACCGCCACGTGGACGTGCAACCCGAAAATCAGGAGCGATCGCGCGAGCTGCTGAAGCTCTTCGACGATGCTGTCGTAGCGGACGCCGGGGGAAAGGACCTGGTCCTCCCAGTCGGAAAACGGATGGGTGCCGGCTGCCGCGACCGCAAGGCCCACGCGCTCGGCTGCGCCGGTGAGCTCCCGGCGAATCCGGAAGATCTCGTCATGAAGCTCCGCGATGTCACCGCAGATCCGGGTCCCCACCTCCACGATGGACTGGTGCAGCTCTCCCTTGATCTGTTCCCCCAGCGCCGGTGTGCCCGAGGCGAGCAGCTCGGAGACGTGGGAGCGCAGTTCCCAGCTCCCGGGGTCCACGATCTGGAACTCCTCTTCGACGCCAACCGTGAACCGGTGGGACATGGCCCACCATCATGCCACAAGCTTTTGCTGAGGATTTACGCGAGAGGACGCCGGCTCAGCGGAGGTCCTCCTTCACCAGATCCGTATTTATCGCAAAGGCGGCGTCCGCCCCTTCGGATGCAGCCACGATAACCCACTGCACGGCACGCGAGGCATCGCCGCAGACGAACAGGCCTGGCAGGTGGGTCGTCTCGTACTTGCCCGTCCTGACCGTTCCCTTCTCGGTGAACTCGCAACCGAGCCGCTCGAGCAGATCCGAACGCTGGAATTGGCCGGTGGTGAAGAACAGCGCCCGGCGGGGCAGCCGGGTCCCGTCCTCGAAGATTACTGCCGAGAGGATGCCGTCGGTGCCCTCGAGACGGACCACCCGCTGCTCGTGCACCGTGATGCCGTTCCGCTGCAGCTTATCCCTTTCCGTCTGTTCGAGCTCTGCGGGCCCGTCGGTGCACAACACAAGGTCACGGCTCCATGCCGTCATCTCGAGCGCCAGCCCTGAGCCGCGCGCCCCTCTTCCATAGATCCCCAGCGGCTGGTCGCGCAGCTCGTATCCGTCGCAGTACGGGCAGTGGAAGACGCTCCTGCCATACAGATCCTTGAAACCGGGGATGTCGGGAAGGTTGTCCACGACTCCGGTCGCCAGCAGGAGCTTGCGCGCGAAGAAGCTTTCCCCCGTGCTGAGCGTGACACCATACCCTCCGTCGCTCCGGCATTCCGCAGCGGACACATCCCCGTCGCGGAGCTCCACCGTCTCGTACTTGGTGAGCTCGAGGCGGGCCATGGCGAGGAACTCGCTCGGGGGCGTCCCGTCACGCGTGAGGTAGCCGTGCAGGGCTTTCGACGGGCCGTTGCGCGGACGGTGATTGTCGAAGACCAGAACGGTGCGCCGGCAGCGTCCGAGCATGAGCGCGGCGCTGAGCCCGGCGGGACCAGCGCCAACGATGATCACGTCCTGTTGAGCGGGGGGGGATGGCACGTTTGGCCTCGAGGCTAGGAGGTGACGCCGGCGGCTGGCGCCTGAGCCCTGGCAAGGAGAGCATGGAAGCGCGGATCCGCTCTGAGCCGCTCGAGATCTGGATCCCGGCGCATCCGGGCGGCCGTGAGCGCCGGAAGGTGTGCGGCCACACGTTCGAGCGAATCAAACGCTTCGTCGATTTCCCCGGCAAGCGCGTGCGCGCAGGCGATGTAATACCGGGTGAAGGGGTCGTCGGCCCCTCTGGCGACCAGGTTCTCGAACATCTTCACCGCGCGCCTGAGGTGCCGCGCGGCCTCCGCCTGGCGGTCCTGACGGAGATACGCGGCGGCTATCTTGATGTTGATCTCGATCGCCGTTCGCTCTTTCAGCGCGTGATCGCTCGAGGCGACGAACGACAGGCCGCGCTCGTACTCGCGCAGCGCGTCGTCATGACGCCCCTGCAGGTAGTAGACGTAGCCGAGCCGGGCGTTCGCACCCACGACCTGCAGGCCGGCGTTGCCGGAGATGTACTGGTCCTGGAGCTCGACCGCGCGCCGGCAGACCTCTTCCGCGCGCGCATACTGACCTTCCCACGCGAGCAGCAGACCGAGTTGCAGGTACGAGTAACCGGCCTCCGGATTCAGCTCGATGGCGCGCTCGAACTCCGGGATGGCCGCGGCAAAGTCTCCCTTGCCGACCCAGTACGCACGGGCGAGTCCCTGCCGGGCCTGCCCGTTGTCGGGCTCGAGCCGGATCGCTTCACGGGTGGAGGCAATCGCCTCGTCGGTGCGGCCGAGCCCAAGGAGGGCGGAACCCAGCCACATGTGCGCATCGGCCAGGCGCGGATCGATGGCCAGCGCCCGGCGCTCGATCTCGATGGCGCGCTCGGTCAGCTCGCGCAGGCTGAGGAACGAGCCCTTCAACGCGTAGGCCCCGCCGAGCGCTGCCCAGGCGAGCGCGTACTCCGGGTCGTGCCTTATCGCGGTCTCGAACGCTGCAATCGCGCGCTCGATCGAATCGCGGCTGGCCAGCCGGAGGTTCATCACCCCCCGGGCGAAGCTTTCGTACGCCTCGACGGACCTTGTCTCGCGCCGTTCGATCTCCGCGATTTCCGTTCCGCGCAGCACCAGGTTGAGGCCCTGGCTCAACTCGTAGACGATCTTGTCCTGCAGGGCGAAGATCTCCGCCACGCTCCCGTCGACCTTGACGGTGCGCCGCACGGTGCCGGTCGCGACATCCAGGAAGTGCGCCGTGATGCGGACGGTCTCCCCCATCTTCTGAAAACCGCCCACCACCACCCATGTCGCGCCGAGACGGCGGCCGATGTCGATGGCAAGTGAATCATCGAGGCTGGCGTTCGACGAGAGATTCCTGAGCGCATCGAACACCCGCGCCCGACCAATCACCGTCAGGCCCTGGATGTTCTTGAGATCGGAGCTGACGGTTTCCGCGATCCCCGTTCCAATCCAGTCGTCGGCCGGCTCGCGCGTGATGTTGGCGAACGTCATCACAGCCACCGAACGCTCGAGCGCCGAGGCCTGGTGCGCTGCAATGGCCGCCACCGCCCGGCTGCTGCTCACGCGGACCACCTCGTCGAGCTGCCAGGCAAGATCACGGAGGTCCCCCTCCAGCTGGCGCGCCGACTGATACCGGAACGTGGGGGACTTCTCCAGGGCCCGGGCGATGATGGCATCGAAGGTCCCCGGGATCATGGAGTTCGAAACCGACGGGGGGATCGGAGTCGCATGGAGAATCCTGTCGATGATCTCCGTCACGGACGCACCGCCAAACGGCGGCCGCCCGGTCGCGAGCTCGTACAGCACGACACCGAGTGAGAACAGATCCGACCGGTGATCCACAGGGCGCCCGAGCGCCTGTTCCGGCGCCATGTACGAGATCGTGCCGAGCACCATGCCGGCAATGCTCACCTGGGCCTGTGTGATCGTCGGCTGCCCGTCCTGCCCCGGCAGGAACTTGGCCAGCCCGAAGTCGAGCACCTTGACGAGCCCGCGGCTCGTCCGAATGAGGTTGGCACTCTTGATGTCGCGATGAATGATGCCGCGCGCGTGGGCTTCGTCGAGCGCGTCGGCCACCTGCAACCCGACTTCCACGACCTCCCGCAGCGGAATCGGCCCCTTTTCGACGCGGGTCGAGAGCAGCTCCCCCTCGACGTATTCCATGACGATGAAGTCGGCCCCGTCGTGCTCGCCGATGTCGTAGGTCACGGCGATGTTCGGGGAGCGGAGCATCGAGGCGGCGCGGGCCTCGTTGAGCAGCCGCGCACGGCTGTCGGGATCCGCCTTCAGCTGCGCAGAGAGGAACTTCAGCGCTACGGGGCGACCGAGCCGAACGTCCTCGGCGAGATAGACCTCCCCCATTCCGCCGCCGCCGAGCCGCTCACCAAGCTTGTAGTGCTGAATCGTTGTACCGAACACAAAACCACCTGGACCTGAGACGCTGCCGCTCGTCCGGCCGGTCCTCACGGGCGTTTCGACCCCAGCCACGCCGCACGGAACGCCTTCTCGGCCGGGCCGACGGTTCCGCCGTCCCGCTCCACCAAAACGGCTTCGAGCTGCGGATCCTGCCCGAACGTCAGCGACCGGGACGCCACATGCCCGCCGACGTGCCGGACCTCGAGGAGGACGCGATCCCCGGGCCGCCGCTTGCGCCATGCATCGAAGGCGAACGGCTTCCCGTCCACGGACCTGATCTGATCGCCGTGTTCGAGACCCGCTTCGAATGCGGGAGAGCCCCAGGGCACGAGCCCGGCAGCGGCCACCACCCGGCCGCCGGCGTCAACCGTGGCGCCGGTCCAGGCCGTCGCGGGATCACGCGGGCGCAGGCGGACGCCTGCCGGGGCGAGCAGCCGGGCATAGTCCGGCACCTGGCCTCCTTCGACGTACCTGTCGAAAAAATCGTCCGAGAAGCGGCGATCGGATAGCTCCGCCAGCCGGTCCCTCGCATCCTGCAGTGTATACGGCCTCGCCACCAGGCCCGGCTCCACCCCGCCCGGCCTGCCGTGAACCTGCCACATCAGGCGCATGTAGTCGTCCAGCGTCACGGTCCCGCCGGAGCGAGCCCGGAGCTCCAGGTCGAGCGCCAGCGCCAGGGCCGCTCCGTGCTCGTAGTAACTGACGAACGCATACGAGAAGTTCGTCGGGTCGTTCGACCGGGCGGCATCGGTGAACGGCGCCATCCGGCTCATGTCAACGGCCGATCGAAACCGGTGAGCAGGGCTGGCGGCCACCCTCAGCGCGCCGTTGGCGAGGTTCACCATCATCTGCTCGGCCGGGGCGAGCCCCGCGCGGGCGAGCGTGAGGTCGCCGTAGTACTCCGTAAAGCCCTCTGCCAGCCACAGTTCGCCCGACATGTTCGCCTCCTCGAAGTCGAACGGCTCGAGCGATGCGGGCCGGATGCGTTCCACGTTCCAGGCGTGGAAGAACTCGTGCGCGACGGTGCCCATGGCGCCAGCGGCATTGCCCCGGAGCGACGAAGCCTGCGCCACGACGGTGCTGTTGCGATGCTCCATGCCGTCCCCGCCGCCCCAGGGAAGGTAGTCGCCGAGGAAGATGAAGGATCCGGTATCGAATTCCGGCAGCTCACCGAACACCGCCGCCTGCTCCCTGACGATCCGCTCCGTGGCAGCGGCGTACTCGTCGATGTCCGCCTCGGTCGCGTCATGATGGATCGCCAGCACGATCCGGATGACGCGGCCATCCGGGTTCTTCACCTCGAACGCTCGGAGGGAGTGATCGCTCAGCTCGGTGGGGCTGTCCATCAGGTACTGCAGGTTGGGCGCGGTGAAAGTCCAGGGGTCGGCTGTGGGAAACAACTGCGTGGCGGCCTTCCACGAGAGCCCCTCCGGCGGCGAGAAGCTGACGCGTGCCGGACGCCCCTCGAGCCCGCGGGCCCACAGGAGCGTCGCGGGCATGTTCATGTGCGCGTGCGACGCGTCGATCCCGAGGTAGGTGCCGTCCACCCGATTCCCGAACACCTTGTAGACAATGCGGACCGTGCCGTCGTGCCCTGGGACATCCCACTGGGACGGACTCCGCCGGTGTATCCTCAGGGCCTGGCCCGTGCCGTCGAATGCCTGCACGTCGAAGACGTTCTTGGCGAACTCGTGGAGCGCGTAGCGTCCCGGCGAAGAGCGGCTCATCCGGGCTTCCAGCGGACCGGGAGGAAGGCCGGCAAAGGTGACCTCCACCTGGGCGTAGTGCTGCTGTGGCGCGGGGAACGAGAGACTGTACGTGACGGGCGGAGCGGCGGGCTGCGTGAGGCCGGGGGGAGCGACGGCCAGCAGCGCGACGAGGGTCAGTCGTGCGATGACGCGCATGGCTAGCACGTTAACATCGCGCCGCGATTGGACGATTCCTTTTCACGGGATGGCGTGCTACCCGAGGCCTGCGGGCGGTTGTTGACAGCTTGTGAAATCTTTCACATTATTGCCAGGGGGCTTCTGCTGACGCCCACCTTGGGATAGGCTTTAGGCGCTTTCGGACGCGCACGCCAGAGGCCGCCTGCGCGCACGGTCAGTCGAGGATGCTCCGGACATCGAGACGATGAGTCAGCTCTTCCATCGGCATACCAACATCTATTCCCGGCTCAGCATCGTTGCCCTTGGCCTCTTCGCTGCCGGTCTCGGAGGGGTGGTCGCCCTGATCGCGCTCGGCGGGTACACGACGAACCAGAGCGTGTTCGTCGAGCAGCCGATCCAGTTCAGCCATGCCCATCATGTCGGGGGGATGGGGATTGACTGCCGGTACTGTCATACCTCGGTCGAGGACTCGGCCTTCGCGAACATCCCGCCAACCAAGACCTGCATGAATTGCCATTCGCAGATCTGGAGCGAAGCCCCCATTCTGGAACCGGTGCGGGCGAGCTTCCGCGACAACACCCGGCTGCAGTGGACCCGCGTCCACGACCTCCCTGATTTCGTGTACTTCAATCACTCCATTCACGTTCGGCAGGGGGTCGGTTGTGCCACCTGCCACGGACGGATCGATCGCATGCCGCTCGTCTATCAGGAGGCCCCCCTCACGATGAAGTGGTGCCTTGATTGCCACCGGGACCCGGCGCGTCAGATCAGGCCGCGTGAGGAGGTCTACAACATGGCGTGGCAGCGCCCGGCCGACGATCCGGACCTCGGGACGAGGCTGGTCGAGGAATACAAGATAGGCAGCGTCTACCAGCTGACGAGCTGCTCGACATGCCACAGGTAGCGTGCCCGCCCGCAGGTGCCGCCTGCAGTGGGCGCGGCGCGGCCAGGCCCTGACAGACGTTGGAAGTTGTTGAAAAATATGGATCTCCCTGCAATCCGATCACGCCTGGCCGGCTCCGAGGGGCGCCTGTACTGGCGCAGCCTCGGCCAGCTCGCCGATACCGAGGAGTTCCGCGAGTACCTGCACCGTGAGTTTCCAGAGCAGGCGTCCGAGTGGAACGACCCGTCCGGCCGGCGGAACTTCCTCAAGCTCATGAGCGCTTCCCTGGCGCTTGCCGGGGTCGGTGCCTGTACGAAGCAGCCACCCGAACAGCTCGTGCCCTACGTGCGCCAGCCGGAAGAACTGGTGCCCGGGCGGCCTCTCTACTTTGCCAGCGCGATTCCTCTCAGCGGTGTGGCCATGCCGGTCCTTGTCGAGAGCCATATGGGGCGGCCGACGAAGGTTGAAGGGAACCCCGAGCATCCCGCCAGCCTGGGGGCGACCGATACGCTGACGCAGGCCTCCGTGCTGGACCTGTACGACCCGGACCGCGCCAAGACGGTGACCTACCGTGGAGACGTACGCGGGTGGTCCGCATTCGTGGGCGCCATGCAGCAGGCGTTGAGCGCCCAGAAGGGACGGGGGGGCGCAGGGCTGCACTTCCTCACCCCACCGGTCACATCCCCGTCGCTGGCCGAGATGCTTGCCGGGATCCTCGGCGATCATCCGCAGGCGCGCTGGCATCAGTACGACGCGGTCGCCCGGCCGGCTGCCCTGGGGGCCGCAGCGGCTACGGGCAGCACGATCTACCACTTCGACCAGGCGGACGTCATCGTGACCCTCGATGCCGACTTCCTGACCTGCGGCCCTGCCACCGTGCGGTACTCGAAGGATTTCGCCCGCCGCCGCCGGATCACTGACGACAACAAGGTGATGAACCGGCTCTACGCCATCGAGAGCACACCCACGCTGACGGGCGCCAAGGCAGACCACCGCCTGGCCATGCCGGCAGCCGAGATCGAGAACGTGGCGCGCGAGCTGGCAGCGGCTCTGGGGGCTGGCGGCGCCGCCCCCGCCGCCCAAGGGCAGCCGGCCAGCGTCCCGCGACCGGACGCGCCGGACGTGGCGCGCTGGATCGGCGCAATTGCCAAGGATCTCCAGGCCCACAAGGGACGCTCGGTCGTCGTCGCGGGTGAGTATCAGAACGAGGCGGTGCACGCGGCAGCCCGGACGATCAACGAAGCGCTGGGCAATGCCGGGACGACCGTGACCTACGGCGCCAACATCGCCGCGACGGGGCCGGAGGGCACGAGCTCCATCGCCGAGCTTGCTCAGGCGATCGATGCCGGCGAGGTCGGGCTGCTCGTGATCCTGGGTGGAAATCCGGTCTTCACGGCGCCGGCAGACGTGCGCTTTGCAGAGCGGCTGGCGAAAGTCGGGCTGAGCGTCTATCTCGCTACGCACCCGGACGAGACCTCCCGGTACTGCCACTGGAACATTCCCGAGGCGCATCCGCTCGAGAGCTGGGGCGACTCGCGCGCGTTCGACGGCACCGTCACGCTGATGCAGCCGCTCATCGCGCCGCTCTACGAAGGGCGGTCGCCGCACGAATTCATCAGCGTGTTCAGCGCGCCGCCTGCCCGCCGCGGGCTCGAAATCATCCGGGATTTCTGGTCCAAGACGTACAGCAGCGGGCAGGGGGGGTGGACGTTCAGACATCCCCGTGAAGGCTCGTTCCGCAATGCCGAGGCCTTCTGGCTGACCGGGCTGCACGAAGGGTTTCTCACCGGCACCTCCCTTGCCGACGGCGGACCGGCAACGGCGTTCCAGGCCAAGCCGGCTCCCGAGGGAGCGACAGCCAAACCCGCAGCCCTCGCGGCAGGGGCGGCAAGCGCGGCAGGGGCCCCCGGTTCCGGACAGGCGCCGCAGACGCGCGACCCCGGTGCAACGCAGGAAGGGGCCGGGCAGCTCCCGCCGCAGGCGGCCGGCGAGCAGCGTTCCGCCTCGATTCCCCAGACGCAGGTGCCCGCACCCCCGACGAGCACGGCGCCCGGCGCGACGGCCACCGATCAGCCGGCGCCTGAAGGGACGACAGACGCCCCCCCGGCCGGAACCGGCGCCGCGACTCCCCAGGAGGGTGGCGACCTCGAGATCATCTTCCGGCCCGATCCGACAATCTGGGACGGGCGCTTTGCGAACAACGGCTGGCTCCAGGAGCTCCCGAAGCCGTTTACGAAGGTGACGTGGGATCCCACGGCCTGGATTTCCCGCACCCTCGCCGAAGAGCGCAACCTGCGCGACGGGGACCTGATCGAGCTCCAGTACCGCGGGAACACCGCACGTCTCCCCGTCTTCGTCGTCCCGGGTCATCCCGCGCGCTCCGTGACCGTGTTCTTCGGGTATGGCCGCCGTACGGCCGGCCGCGTCGGCACCTCCACTGGTGACGCCGAGAGCTTCAACATGTTCTTGCTGCGCACCTCCGACGCTCCGTGGTTCGGACACGGGCTCCGGATCACCAAGGTGGGCAGGCGGCATCCGCTGGCCACGACCCAGCAGCACCACTCGATGGAGGGACGTGCCCAGGTCAGGGCCGCTACCCTCGAGGAGTACACCGCCCACCCGGAGATGATCCACGCGATGGGGCATACCCCGCCGCGGACGCTGACGCTCTATCCGGAATACGAATACACCGGGTACAAGTGGGGCATGGCGATCGATCTGAGCACCTGCACGGGCTGCAGCACGTGCACCATCGCGTGCCAGGCCGAGAACAACATCCCGGTGGTGGGCAAAGACCAGGTGCTGCGCAGCCGCGAGATGCACTGGATCCGGGTGGACCATTACTGGGCGTCAGAGGGAGACAACATCGACGAGGCCGAGTCGCACCATGCCCCCGTGCCCTGCATGCAATGCGAGCAGGCGCCGTGCGAGGTGGTCTGCCCCGTCGCCGCCACGGCCCACAGTGCCGAGGGGCTGAACGACATGGTCTACAACCGCTGTGTCGGCACCCGGTATTGCTCGAACAACTGCCCCTACAAGGTCCGGCGCTTCAACTTCCTGGAGTACGCCGACTGGAACACGACGAGCCTCGAAGGCCTGCGGAACCCCGACGTCACCGTGCGCAGCCGCGGGATCATGGAGAAGTGCACGTATTGCGTGCAGCGCATCAACCACGCGCGCATCGACTCGAAGCGCGAGGACCGGCGGATTCGCGACGGCGAGGTCGTGCCGGCCTGCGCGGCCGCCTGCCCGAGCGATGCGATTGTCTTTGGCGACATGAACGATCCGGACAGCCAGGTGAACAAGCTGAAGGCGCAGGAGCGCAACTACGGGGTGCTGGAAGATCTGAACACGCGCCCACGTACCACCTACCTGGCGGAGATCCGGAACCCGAACCCCGAGCTCGCCCCGGCGCCGGCCGCGGGGCAGACCGGGCATTAGGAGAGAGGAAGTTCAACTCCCAACTCCCAACGCCCAACTCCCAACGCCCAATGCCCAATGCCCAACGCCCAACTCCCAATGCCCAACGCCCAATGCCCAACTCCCAAACCGAGAGTGCCGGGGGCAGTGTGGGCGTCAGGCAATTTGGAGTTGCCCGGTTGGGAGTTGCCCGGTTGGGCGTTGGGCGTTGGGCGTTGCCCGGTTGGGCGTTGGGCGTTGGGCGTTGGCGGTTGGGCGGTTGGGCGTTGGGAGTTGGGAGTTCGCAGTTTGACCCCCTGTCGACCCCTTCATAAGACGGGACACTGATGGATCCGAAATCGGAGCGAGGCAGGGAGCGGATCGAGGACGCGAACGCGCCGAAACCGGAGCGACCGACGTACAGCACGGCCGTCGCGGGGGCCCAGTACAAGGAGTTCCCGGTCATCGAGCCGGGGCACACGCTCTCATCCGTCACCGAGAAGATCAGCAACGTGGTGCTGCTCGGGCGGCACCCGATCGGGTGGTTCATCACCTTCGGCATCGGGTTCCTGCTGTTCAACCTGCTGATGGTCTCGGTCACCCATCTCGTGTTCACGGGGATAGGTATCTGGGGCAACAACCAGCCGGTCGGCTGGGCATTCGACATCATCAACTTCGTCTGGTGGATCGGCATCGGGCACGCCGGCACGCTGATCTCGGCGATCCTCCTGCTCCTCAAGCAGGACTGGCGGACCTCGATCAACCGCTTTGCCGAAGCGATGACGCTCTTTGCGGTCGCCTGCGCGCTGCTCTTCCCCCTGATCCATACCGGCCGCCCCTGGCTGGCCGCCTACTGGCTGCTGCCGTATCCGAACACCATGGACATCTGGCCGCAGTTCCGCAGCCCGCTGATCTGGGACGTGTTCGCGGTCTCGACGTACGGCACTGTCTCGCTGCTGTTCTGGTACACCGGCCTGGTCCCGGACCTCGCCACGATGCGCGACCGCGCGAAGAGCAAGGTCGTTGCGCGGATCTATGGAGCCCTGGCGCTGGGCTGGCGGGGGTCCGCACGGCACTGGCAGCGATACGAAACGGCGTACCTGCTGCTGGCCGGCATGTCCACGCCGCTCGTCCTGTCCGTTCACACGGTCGTGAGCTTCGACTTCGCGGTCAGCGTCATCCCTGGCTGGCACACCACCATCTTCCCTCCCTACTTCGTGGCCGGCGCCGTCTATGCGGGGTTCGCCATGGTGCTGCTGCTCGCCATCCCGCTCCGGAAGTGGTACGGGCTCGAGGACTTCATCACGATGCGGCACCTCGAGAACATGGCCAAGGTCACCCTGGTGACCGGGCTGATCGTCGCCTACGGGTACTTCACCGAGATCTTCTATGGCTGGTACAGCGCCAACGCCTATGAGGGCTACATGATCAAAAACCGGATGACCGGGCCGTATGCCTGGTCCTACTGGGCGCTGATCTTCTGCAACGGCCTCGTCCCGCAGACGCTGTGGATCAAGCGCCTGCGGACGAACACCGTCTGGCTGTTCGTCATGTCGCTCATCGTGAGCGTCGGGATGTGGCTGGAGCGGTTCGTCATCATCGTGACGTCGCTGCACCGGGACTTCCTCCCCTCGTCGTGGGACATGTACTACCCGACGTTCTGGGATTTCGCGACCTTCTTCGGCACCATCGGGCTGTTCCTGACGCTGATGTTCCTGTTCCTCCGCGTGCTGCCGATGATCTCCATTTTCGAGATGCGGACGCTGACGGCGGAATCGAAGGTCAAGGGAGGGGGCGGGCACCACTAGGCCCGCATCTGCTATGGACGCAACACGACCCATCTTCGGCCTCATGGCGGAGTTTCCGGATGCGACGAGCCTCGTCGCGGCGGCCAGGCGCGCGCACGCGGAGGGCTACCGGAAGACCGATGCCTACTCGCCGTTCCCGATTCACGAGCTCTTCGAGGCCCTCGAGATGGAGGACCGGCGGGTGCCCCTCATCGTGCTGCTCGCCGGCATCGTCGGGTGCATCGCGGGGTTCGGCCTGTGCTACTGGGTCTCGACGATGGCGTATCCGCTCAACATCGGCGGACGTCCGTTCAACAGCTGGCCCGCCTTCATCCCGGTGACCTTCGAGATGACGATTCTCTTTGCCTCGTTCGGGGCAGTGCTGGGCTGGATTCTCCTGAGCGGGCTGCCGCTCCCGTACCACCCGGTGTTCAACGTGGCACGGTTCGCGGCCGTCGGCAGCCAGACCGGATTCTTCCTGACGATCGAGTCCGACGACCCGAAGTTCGACCGTCACGGGACGGCTGATTTTCTGAGGGGCCTTGGGGCAAGGGAGATCGATGAAATCGCGCATTAGATTGTCCCTGGTGCCTCTGGCCGTGAGCTTGCTGATGGCCGGCGGGTGCCGTCAGGACATGCACAACCAGCCGAAGTATCGCCCCCTGCAGGCCAGCACCCTGTTCGCGGACGGCGGCAGTTCGCGTCCTCTTGTCGAGGGCACGGTTGCCCGGGGACTGCTGCAGGAAGACGAGGCGTTCTTCACGGGGAAGACGGGGAACAAGCTCGTCGCCGAGCTGCCCTTCGCGCTCGACGAACAGGTGCTCGCGCGCGGCGAGGAGCGATACAACATCTTCTGCTCCCCCTGCCACGACGCCACCGGCAGCGGACGCGGGATGGTCGTGCAGCGCGGTTACCGGCAGCCTCCCTCGCTCCACGACGAGCGGTTGCGCACCGCTGAAGCCGGCCATTTCTTCGATGTGATGACGAACGGGTTCGGCGCGATGCCCGATTACCGGCAGCAGCTGAACGCACGGGATCGATGGGCGATCGTCGCCTACATCCGTGCGTTGCAGCTGAGCCAGCACGCGAGCGGGGCAGAGATTCCAGGCGGGGACCCGGCAGCGGTACAGCCCGCACCGGCGCAGCCCGGACCGGCGAGGCACTGATTTCCTCATGCAGACACTTCCGACCAGCGACGTTCCCGCCCTCGCCGCCCTCCAGCAGCGGGCGCTCGTAGTGGGCGTCGTCGCGCTTCTCGCCGGCGTGGCCGGCGCGTTCCTGAACGTGACCCAGTTCTTCCTGTCCTGGCTCATCGGGTTCCTGTTCTGTCTCAGCCTGGCCCTCGGGTCGCTCGCGCTCCTGATGCTGCAGCACCTGTCAGGGGGGCAGTGGGGGCTGGTGGCGCGACGCGTCTTCGAGGCGGCGAGCCGGACGCTGCCCTTCGTTGCACTCCTGTTCGTCCCGATTCTGTTCGTTCTGCCACGGCTCTTCCTCTGGGCACAGCCCGAAGCAGTTCAGGCCGATCACGTATTGCAGTTGAAGGAGCCGTATCTGAACGTGCGCTTCTTCGTCGTGCGGGCCATCATCTACTTCGTGTTCTGGCTGGCGCTGGTCTGGATCCTCAACAAGTGGTCGGCCGAGCAGGACCGCGGCGTGGGCGTGACAACAATCGATTCGATCAGGTTCCGGAAGGTCAGCGCGCCCGGGCTGCTGTTCCTTGTGCTGACGGTGACCTTCGCCTCGACCGACTGGATCATGTCGCTCGACCCGCACTGGTTTTCCACGATCTTCGGACTCCTCACCATGGCCGGCTGGGGGCTGACGTCGCTCGCCTTTGCCATCGCGGTGCTGGCGCTTGTCGCTCCGGACCCCGCAGGGTCCTTTCTGAACCCGCGGCACTTCCACGACCTGGGCAAGCTGCTGCTGGCTTTCGTGATGCTCTGGGCTTACCTGTCGTTCTCCCAGTTCCTGATCATCTGGTCAGGCAACCTGCCGGAAGAGATCCCCTGGTACATCCAGCGGATCCGCGGTGCGTGGGGTGTGGTCGCGATTCTCCTGGTGCTCGGGCATTTCGCGCTGCCTTTCTTGCTGCTGCTCTCGCGTAACCTCAAGCGGCATAGCGGCCTCCTCGCAAAAGTGGCGGTGTTCGTTCTGCTCATGCGACTGGTGGATCTGATCTGGCTCGTGGCGCCCACCTTCAGCCATTCGGTGCCGGGGGAGGCGGCCGGACACAACGCCGGCTTCGCGATTCACTGGATGAACTTCGCCGTACCCATCGGACTCGTCGCGGTGTGGCTGTTCCTCTTCGCGCGCCAGCTCCGTGCCCGGCCCATCTTCCCGGTGAACGACCCCTACTTCCAGCAGGCCTTCGCTCATGAAGCCCACTGATCCGCCTCCTCATCACCCGTCACACACCCGCCACGACGATGGCGTGCCGCACCATCAGCACGGCCATCACGACGATCTGCACAATGACGCAGTCGACCACGAGCACAGTGACGTCAACGTGCGGGCGATCGGCACGTCGGCAGGCATCGTCGCCGGTGTTGTCGCGGTATCGATGGTCGCCATGTACCTGCTGTTCGGCTTCTTCGAGCGGGGCGCCCTCGGCCGCGAGCCGGAGCTCTCTCCGCTGGCGAGGCCGGCGGTGCAGATGCCCGCCACGACGAGGGAGTCGCCGATCTTCAATGAAGCCGTTGACGGGGTGCAGCTGCTCACGAACGAATGGATGGCCCTCGAGCGCCACCGTGCCGACGAGAGGCAGCGCCTCCACGGATACGGGTGGGTAGACCAGGGCACCGGCGTGGCGCACATCCCCATCGAGGAGGCCAAGAAGTTGATCATCGAGCGCGGCGGGGTTCCCGTGCGGGAGTTCGACACCGTGGAGCCGAACTTCGGCACCCCACACCATGTGGCCGGTGAATCATCCGGGGGTCGCTCGATCACGGGGGCGCTTCCGCACCCGGACGAGGCCGCCGACGAGGCCCCGGCGGGGGACAACGGCGGTCCCGCCGCGGAGAAGCCCCAGGGCCAGGGGGGGCACTAGTCTTCACCATGTACGCAGCATTCACACGCGCCTGCCTCACGGCCGCCCTGGTGGTCCTGGGGTCGGTGGCGGCACTTGCTCAGGTTGGGCGCACCGCCCCGCCGCCAGGAGATCCGACAGGTGACAAACCCGGTCTGCTGAGCCAGATCAGGATCGATCAGCGCCTGAACCACCAGGTGCCGCTGGACCTTCCGTTTGTCGACGAACACGGCCGGGATGTGCGCCTCGGGGACTACTTCGGCAAGCGCCCGGTGATCCTGGCGCTCGTGTACTACGAGTGCCCGATGCTCTGCACCCAGATCCTCAACGGTCTTGTGACCGCGCTGGGCGTCATGAACTTCGAGCCGGGCAAGGAGTTCGATGTCATCGCCGTCAGCTTCAACCCGCGGGAAGGCCCCGGGCTGGCGTCCCAGAAGAAAGCGGCGTATATGCAGCGGTACGGCCGCCCGCACACCGAGGGAGGCTGGCACTTCCTGACGGGCACGCAGGAATCGATCACGGCTCTCGCCGAGGCGGTGGGCTTCGGGTACGCGTACGACGAGAAGATCAAGCAGTATGCGCACGGAGCCGCCATCGAGCTGCTGACGCCGGCGGGAGTGATCTCGAAGTACTACTACGGTATCGAGTACTCACCGCGGGACATCCGGCTCGGCGTGATTGAAGCGTCGAATGAACGGATCGGAACGGTCATCGACGACTTCCTGCTGTTCTGTTACCACTACGACCCGGCGACCGGGCAGTACGGCGCGGCGGTGCTCCGCCTCGTCCGCCTTGGCGCCATCGCCACCGTGCTGGTGTTCCTGTCATTCCTCACGGTCAGCCTCCGACGGGAGCGCGCCGCCAGGCTGGCGACCCCCGAGATCCGAACCTGACGATGCCCACGAATTTTCCGCTGTTTCCGCAGCAAGCCTCGGCACAGGCGGGGCAGGTCGACGCCATCTACTTCTTCATGGTGGCGGTCACCGCGTTTTTTGCGCTGCTGATCGCAGGCCTGATCGTCTTCTTCTCGGTCAGGTTCCGCCGGCGTCACCGCGACGAGATCGGCGTCCCCATCCATGGTTCGCTCGCCCTCGAGCTGCTGTGGACCTTCGTTCCATTCGTCATTGCCATGGGCATGTTCGGCTGGGGCGCGAAGGTGTTCTTCGATCTGTATCGGGTGCCTGCGGGCGCGATGGAGATCTTCGTTGTCGGCAAACAGTGGATGTGGAAGGTCCAGCACATGGGGGGGCAGCGCGAGATCAACGAGCTGCACGTGCCGATCGGCCGCCCCGTGAAGCTGATCATGGGATCCGAGGACGTGATCCACAGCTTTTACATCCCGGCCTTCCGGGTGAAGGCTGACGTCATTCCCGGCCGCTACAATACGCTCTGGTTCGAGGCGACGAAGCCGGGCACGTACCATCTCTTCTGTGCGGAGTACTGCGGCACCAAGCATTCCGGGATGATCGGCAGCGTTGTCGCCATGGAACCTGCGCAGTACCAGGCGTGGCTCGACGGGGGCCCCGCTGATGGAACGCCCGTGGACGCCGGCGCGAAGCTGTTCCAGGATCTGGCCTGCCATACCTGTCACCAGCAGGATTCTCAGGGACGCGGCCCGGTGCTGACGAACTTGTTCGGCAGCCAGGTCCAGTTACAGGGCGGGCGGACAGTGGTCGCAGACGAGGCGTATATCAGGGAGTCAATCGTGAATCCCCAGGCCATGGTGAAGGCCGGCTTCCAGCCGCTCATGCCGACGTTCCAGGGGCTGGTGACGGAAGAGCAGCTCCTCCAGCTGATCTCCTACGTCCGTTCCCTGAGCGATGCCGGTGCGGCCCCCGGTGCCGGGACGGCCGCGCCCACGCAGCCGCAGGATCGGTCCACCCTGGAGAACAAGCGCTAGCGGTAAGTACCCCTATGGAAGCACCAGCATTGAACTACCTGAACAACGGACACGGCGCCGCGTCGTGGCTGTTGACGAAGGACCACAAGCGCATCGCGCTCTTGTACCTCGCGTCGATTACCGCCTTCTTCGCGCTGGGCGGCTTCTTCGCGATGATGATCCGCCTCGAGCTGCTCACGCCGGCCGGCGACGTGACGTCGCCGGAGATGTACAACCGGATGTTCACCATGCACGGCGTGGTGATGGTCTTCTTCTTCCTGATCCCGTCAATTCCCGCGGTGCTCGGCAACTTCCTGATCCCGATCATGATCGGGGCGAAGGACCTGGCGTTCCCGCGCATCAACCTTCTGAGCTGGTACATCTACGTGCTGGGGGGGCTCTTCACGCTCGTGGCCGCGCTGAGCGGCGGCGTCGACACCGGCTGGACCTTCTACACGCCGTACAGCACGGCGGCCGCGAATTCGCATGTCATCACGGCGGCGGTCGGCATCTTCATCACCGGCTTCTCCTCGATCCTCACGGGTCTGAATTTCATCGTCACGATCCACCGCATGCGGGCGCCCGGCATGACCTGGTTCCGGCTGCCCCTGTTCGTCTGGGCGCATTACGCCACCAGCCTGATCATGATCCTCGGGACGCCGGTGATCGCGATCACCATCCTGATGGTGGCGGCCGAGCGGGCGCTGCACCTCGGCATCTTCGACCCGGCACTCGGCGGCGATCCGGTGCTCTTCCAGCACCTGTTCTGGTTCTACTCGCACCCGGCGGTCTACATCATGATCCTGCCCGCGATGGGAGTGATCAGCGAGGTCGTCCAGGCCTTCTCGCGCAAGAACATCTTCGGCTACTCCTTCATCGCGTTCTCCTCGCTGGCGATCGCCGTCATCGGGTTCCTCGTGTGGGGCCACCATCTCTTCGTGGCCGGGCAGTCCACCTACGCGGGGCTGGTGTTCTCTGTGCTCTCTTTCATGGTGGCGGTGCCATCGGCGATCAAGGTCTTCAACTGGACCGCAACGATCTACAAGGGGTCGGTGAGCCTCGATTCACCGATGCTCTACGCCTTCGGCTTCCTCGGACTGTTTACCATCGGCGGCCTCACCGGGCTCTTCCTCGGGGCCATGGGGCTCGACATTCACGTGCACGACACGTACTTCGTCGTGGCCCACTTCCACTACATCATGGTGGGCGGCGCGATCATGGGCTACCTGGGCGGGCTCCACTACTGGTGGCCGAAGATCAGCGGACGGCTCTACAGCGAGCCCTGGGCGAAGCTCTCCGCCGTCATCGTCTTCGTCGGCTTCAACCTCACCTTCTTTCCGCAGTTCATCGCCGGCTACATCGGCATGCCGCGGCGATATCACGTCTATCCGCCCGAGTTCCAGGTTCTGAACGTGCTCTCGAGCGCCGGCGCGTCGGTTCTTGCAGTTGGCTACGTCCTCCCGCTCATCTACCTGACCTACTCGATCTTCGCGGGGGCGAAGTCCCCCGCCGATCCGTGGGGAGCCAAAGGGCTGGAGTGGGAGATCCCTTCCCCGCCCCCGACCGAGAACTTCGGCATCACGCCGATCGTGACGCACGGCACGCACCAGTACGCGCCCAGGATAGAGAAAAAGGAGGTCGGCGTTGTCTGACGGCCACACTCCCTCGGAGCACTACCCCGGTCCCGTGCACGGTGTGCCCGTTCATGCCGAGCCGGGCTACGCCGGACTGTCCGGGCAGGTGCACGGCCATGTCCCGCATCACCCGAAGCTGCAGCACCACTTCGACGACATGGATCAGCAGGTCGAGGCGTCCACGCTCGGCATGTGGGTGTTCCTCGTCACGGAGATCATGTTCTTCGGCGGCCTGTTCATGGCGTACCTGGTGTACCGGTCGGCACAGCCTGACGCCTTCCAGGAGGCCAGCGCGCACCTGAGCATCTTCTGGGGAGGCCTGAACACGGCGGTACTGATTTTCAGCTCGCTGACGATGGCCCTGGCGGTCCGCGCGGCCCAGACGAGCCTCCCGCCGAAGGTCCAGGTCGGGTGGATCGTCGCGACCATGTTCCTGGGCAGCGTCTTCCTCGGCGTGAAGGTCATCGAGTACTCGGACAAGTTCCGCGAGAGCATCGTCCCCGGGCCGTACTTCAACGCGGCAATGTGGACGCACCCAACCGGCGTCGAGATGTTCTACTCGCTGTACTTCATCATGACGGGCCTGCACGCGCTGCACATGATCATCGGGATCGCGCTGATGGCCGTGATCGCCTGGATGGCCTGGCGCCGCCAGTTCGACAGCTCCTATTACACGCCCGTCGAGGTGTCGGGCCTGTACTGGCACTTCGTCGACATCGTCTGGATTTTCCTGTTCCCGCTGCTGTATCTCATCGGCCGCCACTATGGCGAAGGGCATTAGGTGACGGGAAAGAAAGGGAAAGGGGAAAGGGAAAAGGGAGAAAAGTGAAGGATCCGGGACGAGGGATTCGGGATCTGGGATGAGGGGTTAGGGATTCGCCATGTCTGCTCACGTCGCACCGAAGAGCCTGTACTACACGATCTTCGCCGCGCTCATGGTAGGGACCGTTCTCACCGTGGTCGTAGCGTTCTTCGATCTCGGCTTCCTGAACAACGTCGTGATGCTCGGCATCGCGAGCGTGAAGGCACTGCTCGTCATCCTGTTCTTCATGCACGTGCGCTGGAGCACGCGCCTGACGTGGGTCGTGGTGGCCTCTGGCTTTTTCTTCCTGATGATCCTGTTCACCTTCACGATGATGGACTACCTCACCCGCGGCTGGCTGGTAGGAACGCTGCGCTGAATCTCAGAACCACAGGGGTTCGGCGGGTTCGGTTCTCCTAACGACGTTCTGCAAGGTTCGGTTCTCCGGGGTCGGTTCTACCGGGTTCTCGGGGTTTGCCACGTAGGACCGTGCCGGGCAGAACCGAACCAGCAGAACCGCAGGAGAACCGAACCCCGTCGAACCTCGTCGAACCCAGTAGAACCCCGGAGAACCCGCTTTCGGAGCCCCTTGCCAACGAATCTCAACGACGACCTCGCTTCGCTTCGGATCGATCACTCGGCGCGGGGGGGCGGAAGCCGCCGTGGCCCGTGGCTCGTCGTCGGGATCCTCAGTCTGGCCCTGGCGGGCGGGGGGTGGCTCTGGGCGAGCCGGGAGCCGGTGGCGGAGGTGCGGACGACGGCGGCGGCGGTGCGCAGCGGGGCCCCGGCGGCTGGCGGGGCGGTGCTGAACGCCTCCGGGTACGTCACGGCTCGGCGTCGGGCGACCGTCTCCTCCAAGGTGACCGGCAAGGTGCTGGAAGTCTTCGTGGAGGAGGGGAAAGCCGTGCGTCAGGGGCAGATCCTGGCGCGGCTCGATGATTCCCAGCTGCGGGCCACGCTGGGCGTTGTGGAAGCGCAGCTCGCGGCGGCCGAGCGCGGAGCGGCCGAAGACCAGGCGCGGCTGCGGGAAGCGGAGCTGACGCTGGATCGGCGGCGGCAGCTCGTCGAGGAACGGGTCATCTCGCGCGCCGAGCTCGATCAGGCCGTGGCCCAGGTCGAGTCGCTGAAGGCACGAATCGCCCTGGCCGAGGGGCAGGTGGAGGTGGCCCGCACGCAGGTGCACGCCCGGCGCACCGATCTGGCGGACATGGTCGTGCGCGCACCGTTCGATGGCGTGGCCATCTCGAAAGACGCTCAGCCCGGGGAGATGATCTCTCCCGTGTCGGCCGGGGGGGGCTTCACGCGAACAGGCATCTGCACGATCGTGGACATGTCGTCGCTCGAGATCGAAGTGGACGTCAGCGAGAGCTACATCAACCGGGTTCGCCCCGACCAGCCGGTGGAAGCGGTGCTCGACGCCTACCCGGACTGGCGCATTCCCGGACACGTCATCACCACGGTGCCCTCGGCCGATCGGCAGAAGGCGACGGTGAGGGTCCGCATCGCGTTCGAAGAGCTCGACCCGCGCATCCTTCCGGACATGGGCGTGAAGGTGACGTTCCTCAGCGAGCGGGCACCCGACTTAGGGACGGAGGCGGCGCGCCCTCGGCTGCTCGTGCCAAAGGGGGGCGTGCGCACCGTGGATGGGGCTTCCGTGGTGTTCGTCGTCCGCGACGATCGGGTGGAGCGCCGGGCGGTGCGCACAGGTGGGACGGAAGGTGATCAGATCGAGGTGGTGTCCGGACTCACGACCGGCGACCGCGTGGTCATCGAAGGTCCGGCGGAACTGGCAGATGGCACACGCGTAAAGGAGCGCTGATGAATACGCTGGTGGCGATCCGGGATCTTCACAAGGTGTACTTCCGGGGCAGTGAACGGATCGACGTCCTGCAGGGGGTGACCCTGGATATCCCCGCGGGAGACTTCCTGGCGCTCATGGGACCCTCCGGATCCGGCAAGACGACGCTGCTGAACCTGATGGGAGGGCTGGACACCCCGACTGAGGGTTCGATTCAGCTGGCCGGGGACCGCATCGACAGGCTGTCAGGAGGAAAGCTGGCGGCGTGGCGCGCGCGCCACATCGGGTTCGTGTTCCAGATGTACAACCTGCTGCCGGTGCTGACGGCGGCAAAGAATGTCGAGCTGCCGCTGCTGCTGACCAGCCTCTCGTCGGCGGAGCGGAAGCGCCGCGTGCAGGTGGCGCTGAACGTCGTCGGCCTGGGGGAGCGTGCGAACCACTACCCCCGGCAGCTGTCCGGAGGCCAGGAACAGCGCGTGGGCATCGCGCGCGCCATCGTCACCGACCCGACGCTGCTGCTCTGCGACGAGCCGACCGGCGATCTCGATCGCAAGGCCGGCGACGAGATTCTCGAGCTGCTGACGGCGCTCAACCGGGATCACGGAAAGACGATCGTGATGGTCACCCATGACCCGCATGCCGCGGCGCGGGCGAAACGGACCCTGCACCTCGAAAAGGGGCTGCTCGTGCCGGAGGCGGTGGCATGAAGTTCCTGCCCCTGGTGTTCAGGAACCTGATGCGGCGGAAGATCCGCACGATCTTCACCGTCCTGTCGATCATGATTGCGTTCATCCTGTTCGGCGCGCTCATGGCGATCAGGGCGGCCTTCAGCATGGGGGTGGAGATGGCCGGGGCGGATCGCCTCATGGTGATCCACAAGGTATCGCTCATCCAGCCGCTGCCCATCAGCTACGCCGGCAGGATCCGATCGGCTGACGGGGTGACGGATCTCACGCATGCGAACTGGTTCGGCGCCTACTACCAGAACCCGAACAGCTTCTTTGCGAACTTTGCGGTGGAGCCGGAAAGCTGGCTGCGGATGTACCCGGAGTTCGAGATTCCGGAGGAGCAGAAGAAGACCTGGCTGGCGAATCGCACCGGGGCCGTCGTCGGGGCCGACACCGCGCGCAAGTTCAACTGGAAAGTCGGGGACCGCGTCCCGCTGATCTCCCCTATCTACCGCAAGCCCGATGGTTCGCCGTGGGAGTTCACGATTGACGGCATCTATGATTCCGGCACCGTCGGAGTGGACAAGACACAGTTGTTCTTCCACTACGAGTACCTGAACCAGACGCTCCGGAACGAGAGTGTCTTCCGCGACGTGGTGGGCTGGTACGTGTTCCGGGTGGCCGATCCGTCACGCTCGGATCAGCTCGCGAAAGAGATTGACGCGATGTTCGCCAACTCTCCGAGCGAGACGAAGACCGCTACCGAGAAGGCGTTCGTGTCCGACTTCGCGAAGCAGGTGGGGGACATCGGCGCCATCATGATGGCCATCACGGCGATCGTCATGGCTTTCATCCTGTTCGTGGCCGGGAACGCCATGGCGCAGTCCGTCCGTGAACGGATCAACGAGCTCGGTGTGTTGAAGACGCTCGGGTTCCGCGACGGCCGGATCCTGGGGCTCGTGCTGCTCGAGTCCTGCACGATTGCGGTGCTGGGCGGCGGCACGGGGCTGCTGATTGCGTGGGCGATCATCGCGCAGGGGGATCCGACCAACGGACTGCTGCCGGTGTTCCATCTGCCGGGGCGCGACCTGGCGTTCGGGATCGCGCTTGTGGCGGTTCTCGGCCTCGGGACCGGACTGCTGCCTGCCTATCAGGCAAGCCGGCTGAAGATCGTGGACGCGCTGCGCAGGACAGGATGATCCCGCGGCGGCCCGTCCGCTCGCGTCTCTCGGGTCCGGCACAATAAAGAGGTCTCTCGATGAACTGGCTCTCCCAGACGCTTGCCGTCACCGGTGTGACCCTCCGCTCGATCCCGCAGCGGCTGGGCTCCTCGGTGGTGGCGATGATTGGCATCGCGGGTGTGGTGATCGTCTTCACGGCGGTCCTGTCGATTGCCGAGGGCTTCAGCGCCGCCATGCGCGGAACGGGCGACCCCCGGACGGTCATCGTGCTGCGGTCGGGCAGCGACACCGAGATGACCAGCGGGTTCTCCGGCGAGGAGGCGCGCCTCATCTCTGAGGCGCCGGGAATCGAGATGGGAGCGGCCGGTCCGAAGGCCTCGCCGGAGCTGTTCGTCATCGTGGGGCACCCGCTGAAGCGGAGCGGCACGGACGCCAATGTGCCGTTGCGCGGTCTGACGCCGACGGCGCTGGAGGTCCGCCCTGAATTCAGGATCGTGGAGGGGCGGATGTTCACCCCCGGCACGAGCGAAATCGTCGTCGGACGCGCCGCCTCGAACCAGTTCAGCGGACTCTCGGTGGGCTCCACGGTGCGCTCCGGGGAAACATCCTGGCAGGTGGTGGGAATCTTCGACGCGAACGGAAGCGCGGCGGAATCCGAGCTCTGGTGCGACGCGAGGGTGCTGCAGTCGGCGTACCGCCGCGGGAACTCCTATCAGTCGGTCTACCTCCGGCTCGAGGATCCCGACAGCCTTCAGGCCCTGAAGGATGCCCTGACGACCGATCCCCGCCTCAACGTGACCGCCATCCGGGAACCGGAATACTTCGCGCAGCAGTCGCAGGTCCTGCAGACGGTGATTCGCTCGATCGGGTTCGCCATCGCGGGCCTGATGGGGCTCGGAGCGATCTTCGGCGCCGTGAACACCATGTACTCGGCGGTGTCGACACGCACCCGCGAGATTGCCACTCTCCGGGCACTCGGCTTCGGTTCGGGGTCGGTTGTCGTCTCCGTGCTCGTCGAAGCCTTGCTGCTCAGCCTCGTGGGAGGGGCGATCGGGGGGCTCGCAGCCTGGGCAGCCTTCGACGGCTACCAGACGGCGACGATGAACTGGCAGTCCTTCAGTCAGGTGGCGTTCGCTTTTGCAGTCACCCCGTCGCTGCTCCTGCGCGGGCTTCTCTATGCTGCGCTCATGGGTCTGCTGGGGGGGCTGCTGCCCGCACTCCGTGCCGCGCGGCTGCCGGTGGTCACGGCCCTCCGGCAACTCTGAGGACCGCTCTCCCCTCTCTAACCTGCGTTCGGTTTCCACACACGGAACGACGCACCAGCGTACATTTCCAGACGTCCGAAGTTCAGCTCTCCTGCTGCCGGCCCGAGCCGAGGGTCATCGTAACTTCTTCCCGCTGTTTGACTAGCTGGGATTCCACAGGCCCGCATGGAACCATACTCCCCTCCTGTTGAGGGTGGGAACAGGCGTTGCATCAGTTCAGGGACACAGCAATACGGTTTCGCAAGGAGTGTCCCGATGGGTGTAAATGAAGTGCTCCAGCGGATCCAGGGTGAGTACCTCGAGATGCCAGGTCTTCGGCTGACCGCCGCGCAAGCCCAGCGACTGTGGGGGCTGGACCGTGAGGTCTGCCAGGCCCTGCTCGACGCACTCATCGATGCGAAGTTCCTCTGCCGGACCCGCGATGGTGCGTTCGTCCGGATTGATGGGGCGCGCCCGCGTGCGACGCTCGGGCCGCGCAATCAGAAGCTCGCCGTCGCGTAGACTCTCTGCTCACCGGTGCCGGCCGGCTGACCACCAGCCTCGTCAGCCAGAACGCCGGCTCCCATCCCCCACCCCGGGCAACAGCCCGCGGCCAGGCAGATCGAAGGTTGAGGGAATCCCTCGACCTTCGACATCACTCCGCATCAGGAGCGGCCCAGCCCGCTGAGCGCCTCCATGAAATCCTCGTTCGAGGGCTGTTCCGGAATGTCGTAAACCTTCGACCAGGCGATCCGCCCCTCCTTGTCGACGACGAAGACGGCGCGCTCGGAGATGCCGTCATGTGGCCTGTACACGCCATACCGCTGCGCGACGTCACCGTGCGGATGGAAGTCGCTCAGCAGATCGAACGAGATGGCTCCGAGCGTGTTCGCCCAGGCCGCTTTCGCCGGCTGAGGGTCGGTGCTGATGCCGAGCACCACCGCGTCCGACTCGTCGATCCTGACCCTGTCCGATTCGTAGCCGCACATCTGGCTCGCACACACAGGCGTGAACGCCAACGGGTGGAAGGCGAGCACGACGCTCTTCTTCCCACGGTAGTCGGACAGCCGGACGGTGCCGCCGCGGTGGCTGGGCAGCTCGAAGTCAGGGGCTTCATCTCCTGGACGGGGGGCCATAGTCTCCTTGTTCTCGACTTCTCGACGTGCGAATCAGCGGGCGCGGTAGGGAGCGAGGGGCGGGGCGGCGCCGGGCGCAGTGGCAATGGTCGCAATGTAGATGGTGCCCGGACTTCCCGTCCGGGAGTACACGGGGAATCCGTTGTGGTCCCCTATGCGGGTGAGGCCTTCATCAGGCGCCACCGCCCGCCCCGCCGAGAACCACCTGGTACCGGCAAAATCCACGAAGACGTCATTCAGTCCGACCGGTTTCCGGGCGGTCACGAATGCCCGCGCCGAGGCGCGGACGGCCGGGAGGGAGGCCACTCCGCTCGTCCCGGTCACCTGTGGATCTGCCGGGAACTCCGCGGGAGCGGAGGGCAGTTCGGCGGAGACGGGTCGGCCCGTCAACCCGACCGGACTTCCTGTGGGAGGAGCCGCGGCGCGCAGGGGTTCGTCCTCCCGGGGTTCCGCGGCCGGGAGGACCACCGGGAAGGAAGGAGCCGTGCTGCCGACGGTCCCGGCAAGGTCGCCGGCGCGGCGTCGTTCATACGGGCGCACCACTCCACCGGGCAGCGGAACATAGATGATGCTCCCCGGTTCCTGCGTGGTCCGCGTGTAGAACGGAATATTCCCAATCTGGCCGCTGAGAACCATCTCGTTACCGTGGAAGTGCACCACCGGGCCTGATGGGTGGTAGACACGGCCGCCGACCGTGATCGGATCGGCGCGCAGGTACCACTCTTCGTGCTCGGCGGTTGCGGCCGGAGAGGGAGTCGGCCGCATCGCAATCTGCGCGTGCGCCGGAACCCCGCTGCCCACCAGGAGCGCGACGATGCAGAAGTACGAAAACCGATGTGTCATATGGCTGGCCTCGGTTTCAGAGCTACAAGCGACATGCCACCTCGGCGGCTCGGGTCAGAACCCGCGCTTCCGCCAGTAGCGCGCGAGCCCCTGCCACGAATAGGCGATGCTCCCCGCCCGGCGGTACTGTTCCGCTTCGGTCACTCCCACCGTCCGCTGGAGGTCCTCGGTCGCCTCCGCGACGAACGCGTCCTGCTGCTCGCCCTCGGTAAGCCTCCCGTCGCGGAGCAGCCGCCGGACTGCCGCATTCCACTGGGCGAGGCGCTCGTTGAATTGCTGAAAGTGGGGGCGTGCGCCGTGGAACGGACCGAAGTGTGTCAGGAACAGGGTGTCGGGATCCCATGCGAGGATGCGCTCCTCGCTCGTCCGCCAAGCCTCGAGATCGACGTCGGGCGGGGGGGAGGCGGGCATGACGTAGGCGCCACTGCCCCGCCGGATGCCTGCGGTGTCGCCGACGAAGGCAATCCCGCTCGACGGCTCGAAGTAGGTGACGTGATGGGAGGCATGGCCCGGGGTATACGCGACGCGGAGTTCGCGCCCACCGGCAGAAAGCGTCTCCCCTCCCTGAAGGGTCCGAAGGCGGTCCGCCGGGACGCGCAGGATTTCTCCCCAGAGCCGATCCATGTCCTGCCCATACAGCCGCGAAGCGCTGGCGATCAGCTTTGCGGGATCGGCCAGATGCGGCGCCCCGCGTTCGTGCACGTACACCTCGATCGCCGGGTTCTCCTTCAGCAGGCTGCCCGTTGCGCCGGCATGATCCAGATGGATGTGGGTCAGGAGGATGTGACGGACGTCCCCGACGGCGAGCCCCTGCCGGGACAGGCGATCGCGGAGCGTCGCCAGGCTCGTGGACGGCCCCGGATCGACAAGCGCGACCCCCGGAGTCCCGTGCAGCACGGCTGTCGCGATGATCTCGGGATGGCCGAGAAACTCCAGATCGACGTAATGAATACCGGGTGCGAGAGGAATCATCGGCGGGTGCCGGCATCTTACATCAGGGCTGCTACAATCGAGGTGCAGGCATGGCCGCACCAGATCGCCAGACATCGGGTGAAGTCCTCGAACGCTCGGAGCAGCAAACGAAGAAGCCGGAGCTCTACAAGGTGCTCCTGCTGAACGACGACTACACCACCATGGAGTTCGTCGTCGAGATCCTGGAGAGCGTTTTCCACAAGGGTCCAGCTGAAGCGTATCGCATCATGCTGGCGGTGCACACCCAGGGCAAGGGGTTGTGCGGCGTATATTCGTTCGAGGTGGCGGAAACAAAAGTGGCCACGGTGGTGGAGCGCGCACGGGAGAACGGTTTCCCGCTCCGGGCAGCAATGGAGCCGGAGTAGGGGGGCAGGCGCAAAGGGGAAAAGGGAAGAAAAGGAAGAAGGGATCCACGCGTGTTCAGCCCGGCACTTGAAATCGTGCTGACGGTCGCCTACCGGGAAGCGACGTCACGCAAGCATACCCACCTCACCCTCGAGCACCTGCTCTACGCCCTGGCGCACGATCCGGACGGCGAGCGGATCCTTGGGGCCTGCGGCGCCGATCTGCCGCAGCTCCGGAAAGATCTGGAAAAGTACCTCAAAGAATCGGTCGAGCAGTTCGGCCGCACCCAGCAGAAGGAACCGGAACAGACGCTCGCGTTCCGCCGTGTGCTGCAGACAGCCGTGCTTCACGTGCAGAGCGCCGGACGGCAGGAGGTGCAGTCGGGCGATGTGCTCGCGGCCACCCTCCAGCAGAACAAGTCGTATGCCGCGCAGCTTCTCGCCGCACAGGGAGTGACCCGGCTCGACGTGCTCGAATACATCACGCACGGAATCGCGAAGGTGCCTCCGGCGGAGCCCCTCGACGGCGAAGAGCCGGCCGGGGCGGAGGATCTCGGCACCGGGGAGGCGGGGCCGGCCACGTCGCGTGACCCGCTCGCCGCCTACACGATGAATCTCACCGCGCGCGCGCGGGCAGGCGAGCTCGACCCGCTGATCGGCCGCCTCAGTGAGCTCGAGCGCACGATGGAGATCCTGTGCCGGCGCCGGAAGAACAACCCCGTATTCGTTGGCGACGCGGGGGTTGGCAAGACCGCGCTGGCCGAGGGGCTCGCGACCCGGCTCATGGACGAAGACGTGCCGGAACTGCTGAAGGGGGCAGAGGTCTTCTCGCTCGACAGTGCGGCCCTACTGGCGGGCACGCGCTTCCGCGGAGACTTCGAGGAGCGGTTCAAGGCGGTGATCAACGCGCTCGGCAAGCGTCCCATGCCGATCCTGTTCATCGACGAGATCCATTCGACGGTCGGTGCCGGCGCTACCACCGGCGGCACCATGGACCTGGCGACGCTCATCAAGCCGATCCTCACCACCGGGCAGCTTCGGGTTGTCGGCTCCACGACACACGAGGAGTTCAAGCACATCGAGAAGGACCGCGCGCTGACCAGGCGGCTGCAGAAGATCACCATCGACGAGCCCTCGATTCCCGAGACCATTCGGATCCTGGAGGGTCTGCGGTCGCGCTATGAATCGCATCACCGCGTGAAGTTCACCGACGAGGCGCTCGATACGTCGGCACGGCTGGCAGCGCGCCACCTGCGCGACTACAAGCTTCCCGACAGCGCTATCGACGTGCTGGACGAGGCCGGCGCACGCGTGCGCCTTCAGCAGGCCCGTAAGGCACGTGCCGCAGGCGCGGACGACGGCGATGCCGTCATCGACGTCGGGGTGAACGAGATCGAAGAGGTCGTCGCGCGGATTGCCCGTATTCCCGCCAAGCAGGCGTCCTCGTCGGATCGCGATCGCCTCAAGACGCTCGAGGAGGCCCTCGGGCGTGTCGTGTTCGGGCAGCCCGAAGCCGTGGGAACCGTCGCGCGAGCGATCAAGCGTTCGCGCGCCGGCCTCGGCCAGCCGGAACGCCCGGCCGGCTGCTTCCTCTTCACCGGGCCGACTGGCGTCGGCAAGACGGAACTGGCAAAGCAGCTGGCGCTTCACCTGGGCAACGAGTTCGTCCGCTTCGACATGAGCGAGTACATGGAGAAGCACGCCGTGGCGCGGCTCATCGGCGCACCGCCTGGCTATGTCGGCTTCGAGCAGGGGGGGCTTCTGGTCGATGCCGTCCGCCAGCACCCGTACGCCGTGCTGCTGCTCGACGAGATCGAGAAGGCACATCCCGACATCTTCAACATCCTGCTCCAGGTGATGGACCACGCGACGCTGACCGACAACAACGGGCGCAAGGCGGATTTCCGCCAGGTCGTCCTGATCATGACCTCCAACGCCGGGTCGCGGGAGCTGAGCGTCGGCGCCATCGGCTTCTGGGAAGACGGCGTGTCGGATCGGGCGGTCGACAGCCGGCACAAGACCTCGCAGCAGCGCTCGAAGGCCGCCATCGAGAAAGTGTTCAGCCCCGAGTTCCGCAACCGGCTCGATGCGATCGTGTCGTTCGGTCCGCTCTCACCGGATGTCATGGAGACGATCGTCGAGAAATTCATCCTCCAGCTGGAGTCGCAGCTCGCCGAACGGCGCGTGGCCATCACGCTCGAGCCTGAAGCACGTGCATGGCTTGCGGCCAAGGGCTACGACCCCGTCTACGGCGCCCGTCCTCTGGCCCGTGTGATACAGACCCAGGTGCGCGATCCGCTGACCGACGAGATCCTCTTCGGTCAGCTCGAGAACGGCGGCACGGTGACCATCGCGCTCGCCGACGGACAGCTCGCGTTCAACTACTCGCCAAGACCCGAGTAGCACGGAAGGCAGATCAGCACAGAGCCATGGCAGACCAGGAATACGAGGTCCCGGTGAAGGTCGTCGACCGCCGCTGGTGGGCCAATCAGGACGCTCAGGGCCAGGCAACCGCCACAAGCGAAACGTCATCCTCTTCGCGGAAGCCGACTTTTGTCGAGGACCTCGAGGCGCAGCTGGCCGAGAAGGACCGCCAGCTGCAGGATGCGATCGCCCGCTACCGCCAGGCGGCGACAGAGTTCGAGGAATCGCGGCTGCGCCTCCGCCGGGAGATTGGCAAGGACATCGAACGCGGGCGCCGCGAGATTCTTGCGGATCTGCTCGAGGTGGTAGACAACCTGGATCGCGCCATCCAGGCAGCAAACACGGATACCGCAGGCGACCGCCTGGACTCGCTCCGACAGGGGGTCGACATGGTCAGGCGGCAGTTCCTCGCGAAGCTGGAAGGATTCGGCGTCACGCGGATTGAATCGGAGGGCCGGGCCTTCGATCCCGCCCTTCACGAGGCAATCTCCGCAGTGCCGGCTGCCAGCTCCGATCAGGACGGCGTGATCGTCGGTGTGGTCCGCCAGGGGTACCGTATCGGTGAGGACGTGCTGAGGCCCGCGTCCGTCGCCGTGGCCAAGGCCTGAAGGACTGGCTCCCTGGACCGGCCGCGCGGTTCTTCGCCGTCAGCCCCCGCGACCTTGCGCTCCCACGGCGGAGTGGTGACTGTTCGAGCACATAATGTGGGTTTTCCAGACGGAGAAGCATCATATGAGCGCCAGTATTGAAGAGAAGGGATACGCCAGGCCCGAGGTTCTCGCGAGTACCGACTGGGTCGCCGAGCACCTGGAGGATCCGGCAGTCCGGCACATCGAGTCCAATGAGGACACGCTGCTCTACGCCGCAGGGCACATTCCGGGGGCCGTGCACGTGGACTGGACCTCCGACCTCAACGACCAGATTCGCCGCGACTACATCACGCGGGAAGCGTTCGAGGGGCTGATGTCGCGCATCGGTGCCACGCCGGAGACCACCGTCGTCTTCTATGGCGACAAGAACAACTGGTGGGCGTGTTACGCCTTCTGGGTGTTTCAGTTGTTCGGCCACAAGAATGCGCGGGTCATGGACGGGGGCCGCGTCAAGTGGGAGAAGGAGGGACGCCCGCTGACCCGTGAGGTTCCTTCGTACCCCCGCACGCAGTACACGGCAAGCGACCGCTCCGACAAGGCGGAGCGTGCCTTCCGCGACGACGTGCTGGCGCATATGCAGGCGAAGGGTCAGCTCGTGGACGTCAGGAGTCCGGAGGAGTACGCCGGCACGCGCATGCACATGCCGGATTATCCGAACGAGGGGGCGCTTCGGGGAGGGCACATCCCCGGCGCCAGGAGCATTCCCTGGGCACGCGCCATCAATCCCGAAGATGGCACCTTCAAGACCGCCGCAGAGCTGCGGAAGATTTACGTCGACGAGAAAGGGCTCACCCCCGACGAGCCGACCGTCACGTATTGCCGCATCGGGGAACGAAGCAGCCACACGTGGTTCGCGCTGAAGTACCTGCTCGGCTTCCCCAACGTGCGGAACTACGACGGGTCCTGGACGGAGTGGGGGAACATGGTCAACGTCCCCATCGAGAAGTAAACTGGAAGGAGTGGCGACGCTCCCTCCCAAACTGCAGGACGTGCTGGACACGTTCGACATGTTCCCGGATCGGGCGGACCGGACGAACATGCTCCTGAGCTATGCGGACCAGTTCCGGGAGGTGCCGCCGGAAGTCGCCACACGCCCGTTCGACGCTTCCCATCAGGTGCCGCAGTGTGAGTCGGACGCGTACGTCTGGGCCATGAAGGAACCAGACGGCACGCTCCGGCTCCACTTTGCGGTTGAGAATCCCTCGGGTGTCTCGGCCAAGGCGCTCGCGGCCATCCTCGACCGCACGCTGTCCGGCCTGCCTGCCGAGGAGGTCGCCAACGTCGACTGTTCCATCGTCGAGCGGGTGTTCCGGCAGAATATCTCGATGGGCAAAGGCATGGGCCTGATGGCGATGGTCAACGCCGTCCAGGCACTCGCGAGGCGCGCCTCCCGGTCCTAGTCTTCCCCTTCGATGCGCAAAGGCACGCACCAGGTGCCCGAGGTCACGGCCGCTGGCGCAGGCGGTCGAGCGCAATCCCCGCGGCCACCACGACATTGAGCGAGTCCATCGAGGGATCGATGGGGATCCGCACCCGTGCGTCCGCCCGGGTGAGAGTGCCGGGCTGGAGACCGGTCCCCTCCGAGCCGAGCAGCAGGATCATGGGCGGGCAGGCGTGCTCGTCATGCACGTACGTGTCGAGCGGGAGGGCGTCGGGGTCTGGGGTGAGCGCAACGATCCGGAATCCCCGCGCGCGAAACGCCTGGAGGTCCGCAAGCCAGTCGTCCAGACGCGCGAAGGGCAGCCGCAGGGTGGCGCCCATCGACGTGCGGATGGCCTTCCGGTAGAAGGGATCGCCGGACGTCCGGTCCAGGAGGATGCCGCCTGCCCCGAGGGCCGCGGCCGTCCTGAAGAGGCCCCCCACGTTGTCAGGATTGCCCACTCCCTCCAGCGCCACCAGGCGTGCGGCGTCATTCAGGCTGTCGGGCGGGATGGGGCCGGGACGCCTGACGAGCGCAAGGCAGCCTCGATGGAAATCCACGCCTGCCATTCCGCTCAGCGTTCGATCGCCGCACACGTAGACGTCGCGATCGAGTGCCGAGAGCGGCCCGGCGAGCGCATCGTGCGCCGCCTGGTTCACCGCCACGGACAGAATGTCGTACCGCTGCAGCGCAATAAGGCGAGCGACAACGAGTCGTCCTTCGGCCACGAAAATGGCTCGGGCGCGGAGCCACGCCGGGTCGGCGACGTGGCGGTATGGATCCAGGCGGGGGTCGTCGGGAGACAGGTCCCGGTGGACCATCAGTCGGAGCGCACCACCGAGCGGCGGCTCCGGTGCGTGTCGATCACGTGCTGGCCGAGCCGCTTGCTGAAAAAGACCTTGGACTCGCCGCTGTCTGTCGGATGCTGCACGAAGCGGATGATGTCGAACCGGAGCTGTGCCAGCGTGCTGCGCATCTCGTAGAACCGGTTCTTCGTCTTGACGACGAGCTCATCGAACCCGTTCTCGAGCGCCCAGACCTCCTGCTCCTCGGTGAGCGCACGGAAATGCCCCTGGCCTCGCCAGTCGCTGCGGGTGCCGCCGATCCACTGATAGAGCACCCGGCGCCCGTCGAACTCGACGCAGTCTTCGAGCTGGGCGACCAGATCGGCAAGCTTCGGATCGGTCTCTGCCCCGCGGAGCTCGTGCGACACCTTGAACGACACGGGAACGAAGGTGCCGGGCTCCTCCGGCAGGGCGGCTTCCGCCATCAGGATCTGATGATCGCGGCTGGACAGGCGCTGAACCACTTCGGCTGCCGTCTTCTTGCGGGGAAAATCAAGGAAGAACTCCTCGATGTACTGAATCTCGAGCGCGCCCTGGTCGAGCCCGTACTGCTTGATCAGATACTCAGCGGACATGACGAAATGATAGCGCCCTTCCGCTCCGGCGGCCCGCCGCCCGGCCGTCGGGCGGAGACACACGCCGGCGGAGGCCACTCTCCTGCGGAGGGGATCTTGCGCTATAGTAAAATGTGTTTGACCGTGGATAAACAAGCCAAGGAGGAGCGGTGCTCTCCACGACGCTGCAGGAAGGGCTCAGCCGGTACGGCATCGGCGAGACGATCAGGACGCTCAGACTGAAGAAGAAGATGGGGCTCGTGGAACTGGGACGCCACTCCGGCCTCTCCCCTGCCCTGCTGTCGAAGATCGAGCGGGGCCGGCTGTTTCCCACCCTTCCGACCCTGCTCAGGATTGCACTGGTCTTCAGCGTGGGCCTCGAGTACTTCTTCAGCGGCGGCCGCGAACGGCGGTTGGTTGCCATCGTCCGGCGCAAGGAACGCATGCGCCTGCCGGAGGGAGGAGACACGAACGAGCCATCGTATTACTTCGAGTCGCTGGACTACGAAGCGGTCGAACGCCGCACCAACGCGTACCTCGTTGACTTTCAACCGCAGAAGCCAGGAAAGAAACCCGCCACGCACGCGCACCCGGGCGGCGAGTTCCTGTTCGTGATCGAAGGGACGCTCGAGCTCACCGTGGGGCTCGAGGGTTTCACATTGGAGGTGCAGGACTCCGCCTACTTCGATGCCTCACGGCCGCATGGGTACCGCCGCGCCAGCAGCAAGCCCTGTCGCGCGGTGATCGTCACGTCGCCGGCGTGACCCCTCCACGCCTGCCACCCCTCACCCGTGACTCAATCGGTCCGCCTGCGGAAAGTCCGCGCGCCGCACTCCTTCCCAGCCTGCGTTCACGCGTGCGTACAGCAGCTGGTCCCTCGGTACGCCGTACTTCACACAGCTCGAGCGCAGCAGCGCTTCGCGCGTGTAGCCGGCCTTCTCCAGCACTCGGGCCGATGCCAGGTTGTCGGCAAACGGAAGGGCGAAGAGCCGCAGAAGGTTGTGGCGCTCGAACAACCACCCGGTCACCAGCAGGAGCGCCTCGGTGGCGACCCCGCGGCCCCAATACTGCTCCCCGAGCCAGTACCCGACCTCGGCGGAAAAGCGTTCCACGTCGTGCCCGCGACTGAACCCGACCCCTCCTGCCGCCTGTCCGTCCACGTCGATGGCGAGATTCTCAGGTACGTGGCCGCTGGCGCCGACACTGGACAGGAACGCCTTCGCATCCGCCGGGGTGTAAGGGTGAGGAAACCTGTCCCGCAGGTGACGTGCGACCGAGAGGTTGTCGGCCTGCCGCACGAGCGCCTCCGCGTCTCCTTTCCGCCAACGCCGCACCACGCATCGAGTGCCGCGCAGTTCCATCATCAGAACAGCGCGCGCCCCTCCACCCGCAACCAGCGCTCTGCCTCGCGATAGTCAGGGCAGGCGTCCGCCACGAGGCGCCAGAAGCGGCGGGAGTGGTTCCCCTCGCGCAGGTGCATCAACTCGTGCAGCAGCACGTAGTCACTGATCGCCGGAGGCATCTGAATGAGCCGGAAGTTCAGCGCGATGGCACCGGCACGGGAGCACGAACCCCAGCGCGACTGCTGGCCCCGAACCGCCGCCCGCGCCACGGTGAGCCCGTGGGCCGCCGCAAGCGCGTGCAGCCGGGGGATGAGCTCGCTTGTCGCAATCTGCCTGAGCGCCTTCTCGGCGGCACTCCGGAGGTTCGTCACCCCCTCGGGCCCCATTGCCGAACCGTTTCCCACAACGACCAAGGTGCGCGCGCCGCTTCGCTCGAGCCGAATGACCGCGGGTTCCCCTCTCAGTAGAATCGTATCGCCCGCCTGCCACTCGACCGGCGCATGGCGCTCGGCTACGTGCCTGCGCTGTGCCTCGGCCCAGGCGCGGTGCTTCTCGAGAAACGCTTCAGCCTCCCGACGCGATCCATGGCGGGGGATCGTCACACGTAACGAGCCGTCCGGCCGCACCCGGAGGATGTACTTCCTCGCCCGGCGTTGCCTGACGAAGTCGACGATGGGCTCAGGGGGAGCGGTGGCCCGCAGGAATGGCAGTTGGAGCTGCACCTTCAGAGAATACGACAACACAGCCTGCCCACGTCCCGCACCGGCTCAGTCGTTTCTGATCGCCACGATCGGATCGACGGCCATCGCCCGCCGTGCGGGCAGATAGCTGGCGGTCGCAGAGACGGCCATCAGGAACACGGCCACTCCAACGAAGCTGAGAGGATCCGTCGGCGTGACGTTGTACAGGATGGTCTTGATGGCCGGTGTCACCAGCGCCGCACCGGCGATTCCAATCACGATGCCGGCCCCTGCGAGTTTCAGACCCTGCCCGACCACCAGCCGCAGAACGTCGGGGCGGCCGGCGCCGAGCGCCATGCGCACACCGATTTCCTGCGTTCGTTGCGAGACGGAGTACGACAGCACCCCGTAGACGCCGATGGATGCGAGGATGAGCGCGATGAGGCCAAAGAGAAAGAACATCACCCCGAACAGCCGATGCTGCCAGAAACTGAGCTGCCGCAGTGCCTCCATCGTCCTCACGTTGAAGACCGGCAGCGAAGCGTCGGACAGGCGAATCTGCTCCCGTACGATGCGGGACCGGGCATGTAGAACCGGAGGGTCAGCAGTGGCGCGGTATCGAAGCCGACCTGCGCCCCCTGCAGGTTGAGGAAGCTTCTGACGAAAGCGACGAGCCGATCAGCAGGATCAGCGCCAGGGACACCTCCGCAACGACCAGGGTGTTGCGAAGCCAGGCGCGGCGCTCGCCGGCGGCCCCACGCCCACCTTCCCGCAGGCTCTCCTGCAGGCTGGACCCGGTCGCCTGGAGCGCGGGCGCCACGCCGAACAGTATGCCGGTGCCCATCGCCATGGCGGCGGTATACGCGAGCGACCGCGCATCGAAGCCCCACTGAATGAAGTACGGAAGGCTGTCGGGCGGGCTCGCCACGCGTAGCGGACGTCCTGGAAGAGCACGGGGCTTTATACGTCACAACCAGTTCTCTGTTCCGCCCGCTGGCGTGATGCGTCCGGCACGACGGCGTCACAGTCGAGCTGGAGGGCGCCTTCCTTCCTCCCGGAAACCTGCCGGTCGCCGGCTGCGTCCCATATCGGATATAGCCGGCGGCCTTCCTTCAGGGGCCGGCGTGACAAACGCCAGCTCGTCTTTCCGAACACTTGATAATGGAGAGTCTGGCACCCACACCATGACTCACATGTCGATCCCGGTCCGCCCCTTCCTTCTCCTTCTCCTGCTCCTGAGCCTTGCCGGCCGAACCACTCTTGCGCAGACAACGCCGTCCGCTATCCCGCTGACCCTCGAGAGGGCGCTGGAGCTCGCGGAGGCCCCGAACGAGGGGCTGACGATCGCGCGAGCCGGGGTGGCACGCGCCGGAGGGGAGCGCATCCGCGCCCGGAGCGAACGCTATCCACAGCTGTCGGCATCGGCCTCGTACGACAGGGCGCTGGCCTCGGAGTTCGCCGGGCTCTTCGAGGGGGGAAACGGCGCCCCCCCATGCGATCCATTCGTCCCGCCGCCTGGCGGCGGGATAGAGGCGCGCCTGGCTGAACTCGAGCGGGCCGTGACCTGCGGGGCAACCGGGCCGTCGATCTCCTCCGGCTTTGGCGACTTCGAAGAGCTCCCCGGCGGGAGGCGATCATCGAGGCCGGCCGTGTGCGGCTCAGGCCCATTCTGATGACGACCTTCGCGCTGATCGCCGGGATGGTGCCGGTCGCGCTCGGTATCGGCGAAGGGGCCGACTTCCGCGCGCCGATGGGGCGGGCGGTGATTGGAGGGATGATCACGTCCACGGTCCTGACACTGCTCGTGATCCCCACGATCTACGAGATCCTGGCCGACTGGCGTGACGGACTGATGGCGCGGGTACGCGGCGCGGGCACCGTGCCGCACCGCGAGCCGCCGCCCCTTCCTGCGCCAGCCCAGCGATCCTCTTCCTGATATAGAGTGGCTGGGTGGCCACACTCAGGGACCTGCTCCGCGGTGCGACACACCTGCTGGCGCCGTTGACGGCCAACTGCCGGGTCTTCCACGAGAACTGGGAGCGCGCGGCAGACCTCCCCTCTCCAGGCGGGCGGTGGGCAGGGGAGTGGCGAAGCCTCTCGACCGGCCACAGCGGTCCGCTGCGGGGCGTGCTGGAGGTGGAGAACGATCGGCTCTGGCGCCTGACGTTCCACGCCGGCTACGCCCGGATCTTCCGCGCGTGCTATTGCACCTCCATGACGGTCGCACGCGTGGAGGATCGCTGGACGTTCAGAGGACGCTCCGACCTCGGCCGCCTGGCCGGCGGCGTCTACGAGCACGAGGGAGAAGCCACCAGCGAGCGCTTCCACTCCCGCTATCGCTGCTCCGCCGAGCACGGCGAGTTCAACATGATGCGGCAGGGAGTTTGATCAACGCCCAACTGCCAACTCCCAATCTCCAAGTCCCATCGGGCGTTGGGCGTTGGCAGTTGGGCGTTGGGAGTTGGGAGTTGACCAAGCTCACCTGAAAAGCGGACGCCCGTTCGGCATGCCGGGCCATGGAATCGACGCGAGGATGGCAACCATCGCCAAAATCAGAAAGACGGCCGCGACCCGGTGCTTCCGCGTCGGATCGGACGCAGCCTTGACCCGCGCGCGTCCGCGGTGTGCGAGAAACACGCCCACCACCATCCCGAACACGTGTTCCACGGCCCAGTAGCGCATCGAGGAGACCTGCATCACACTCCCGAAGTCAGCCAGCGCGGCCTGCGTGATCGGGCTGAGCACGAAGTACAGGACGAGCCCCAGCAACAGCTGCACGTCGAGCACGATGATGAAGAAGAGTCCGAGGCGATCGTCGAGCGGAAGCCACGGGCGTCGCCCGGCTCCGGCCGCGAGAGCCCGGACGATTGCGATGAGGCCGATCAGAACGACAGCCCACCGAAGCCAGGAATGCAGCGCCAGCACGGTCGTATACATGCGGTGACATTGTAATGGAGTGCAGGGGGCACCCCCGGGCGGGAGAACCTGTGCGGTGTTCCCTCCGGGGCTCAGGGTGCAGGAATGGCGCGCCGCGCCCGCACCGTGGTCCCCTTCCTGAGCACCCGGACATCGAGCGCACGAAGCTCGGCGCTCCTGTGTACCGCAGGGTTCGACACGCCAATCAGGTAGTAGCTTCCGGCCTCCTGCCACACCCGCGCAGCAGCGCCGTGCAGGTCGTTCGTATTCAGGAAGGCGTGGCCACCGGTCTCGCGCGCGAAGCCGTTGCGTCCGCCGGTGAACCCGGGCCTCATCCCGAGACCCGCCGGGTCGACGACGTAGAGGCTGACGTGGGCCGCGGCCGTCGCGCGCATCGCCTCCAGCCACTCCGATCGCAGGTCGCGCAGCCCCGGGGGTGGCAACGGCGTATCGAACATCCAGCCAGCCCCCAGCGCCACGAGAGCCTTTCGTCCGGGCGCCTCTTCGGCAAGTGCGCGCGAAAGCCGGGCAACGGTCTGCAGCACGTGTGCGCCGGCATCTTCGATCCGGAATGGCAGCCCCTGCACGGAGTACGACGAGATGGCCTGGAGCAGCCGCGCTCGCTCGTCGGTCAGGGCTGTCGGGCTGCCATGCAGCGGGACGATCGCCATCCGATCCCCGGGCCCCATCTCGTTGACGAACGCGCGGGCCGTTTCCTTCACCCGAAGCGCCGAGGCCGGGTCGATAACGCGGTCATCGAGCAGGAGCACCACCGTTCGCCCGCGAGCCTCGGGGGTCACGGCGGACACCTCCAGAATCGGAATCCTGTAGCTTCCGATCCAGACCTCCAGCTCGCCCGGCCTGATGTCCAGCAGCGGCACCCCCTGCCGGTCCAGGACAACGGCGTCGATCCACAGGTCGGCCGGCTTTCCAGGTGCTTCGGTGGCGCGCGGCGGCTGTTGAGAGAGGGCGACCACACCGAGCAGGAGCATGATGGGAAGTGACACTTCTTTCCTCCCGGGTGGCATGCTCGCGGAGCACCGCCACCTACCACAACAGCCTACCGCGGAGTGCAGTACCAGACGAGCCCGGCAACGATCCAGCCGGCGAACGCATCCGCGGCATAGTGATACCGTCCAAGGACGGCGCCGGCGGAGACCAGCGCGGCGCTCACCCACACCGCCAGCACGGCCGGCCCCGCAGCGTCGGACACGAGGAGCGCCGCGGCAAGCGCTTCTGCGGCATGCCCGCTGGGAAACGTGTTCACCTGGATGCTTCCCCTGCGGAGCACGTGCAGGTTGAGCCCGCGAACCGCGGATGTCCACGGGTTCGTGCGCACGAACGCGCGGGGCGGGCGGGTCTGCACCCACGGCAGGAATCCGAAGCAGACGAAATCAGTCACGAGGACCACACTCCAGAACCAGTCGGGATCCGGGCTTGGGCTGCCCAGCAGGTGAATGGCAAGGGAGAGCGGAATGAGCGGGTACACACCCAGATACGCAAGCTCGAGCAGCTCGGCGAACGGTCGCGGGAGGCGGGCCGCACGCGCGTCCACCTGAAGCCGCCGATCGACATCCCAGAGCGCCCGCTCGATCGCCGGCATCGGGGCGACGAACAACAGCCCGCTCGCCCAGTACGCCAGCAGCAGCAGGATTGGCGGAAACACCCACTCGTGGACGAGCACCTGGTGCGGCAGCACGTGCAGGAACAACACAACCGCAATGCCGAGAACCGATACGGCAGCCGCCGAAAACCGGCGAGCACGGCTGAGGCCGAGCACGAGCACGGCGCAGGCCGCGACATAAAGAAAAAAGACACCCCCGGCCGCAACCCAGAGGCGCATCTCACTCGCGCTCCGCGGTCAGCCCGGTGATGAAGAGGTCCACCGCTTTCCAGTAGGCGCCGGGGTCCACGACGTGCAGGTCGTTGTGATCCGCGCCGGGGATGCTGGCAAAGGTCTTCCTGCCCGTCGGGGCATTCGCAAAGACCTCCCGCCCGGCCGGGAAGGGGACGATGGTGTCGATTTCGCCGTGGATGACGAGCAGCGGACCTTCGTAGTCCTGCAGGAATCGGGAGGTGGGAAACCGGTAAGAGGAGAGGAAACTCAACGCCCACAGAACCGGGTTCGCCCGCAGCACCGCCCGCATGTGGGGCATGGGGCTCTCGAGCACCAGCGCGTCAGGCCGTGCAGTCGAAATGCTGGAGGCGGCAACCGGGCTGCCCAGAGATCGTCCCCAGTAGATCACCGGAGTTCCCTCGCGCTTGAAGCGGCGGGTAAACTCTCCCACTGCCGCCTCGGCATCCCGGTAAATCCCACGCTCGCTCGGCCTGCCCGTGCTGGCGCCGTACCCGCGATAGTCCACCGCCAGCACACTGAACCCCTGAAGGCGTAGCCCGACGATCACCTCGAGCCACAGCGACAGGTTCCCGCCGTTGCCGTGCCAGAAGATCACCTGTGCCCGTGGCGCAGGGTGCTCGAGCCACCAGGCGTGCAATGTCTCCCCGTCTCTCGTCGCGATAAATACGTCCGTGTAGGGGAGCCCCGCGGCCTCGGGTGTCGTCTGAATCCCGCGAATCGGGAAGAATGCCATCCGCGGCTCCAGCCACAGCACGAGCAGCTTGAGGCCGACAATCAGGACAACGGTGGTGATGAGGGTTGGTGAGGGCATCCGGGCCACTGAGAGATCGTCGCAGGCTTGCTGCGATAAAGGAAGCGTACCGGTGCTGCACTACAATGCCGTCCAGCCCGTGCAGAACGCGAACGTCAGCCGGACCCTGGAGAAGACCTCATGAGCGAAGCCGCACCGCCGCCCGTCGGGACCATCGTCTGGCGGGACCTCACCGTTGAGAATGCCGAGGCAGTACGTGAGTTCTACCAGAAAGTCGTCGGCTGGGAGGCGTCCCCGGTGGACCAGGGAGGCTATAGCGACTTCAACATGATGGCGCCCGGGTCAGACGAGGCCGTCGCCGGCGTGTGTCATGCGCGCGGGGCGAATGCGAGCCTCCCGGCACAGTGGCTCATCTACATCATCGTCGAGGACGTGGAATTCAGCGCCGCCGAGTGCGTGCGGCTCGGCGGAGAGGTCGTCGCGGGACCCCGTCTGATGAATGGCGCCAGGTTCGCGGTGATCAAGGATCTCGCGGGTGCGGTCTGCGCCATCTTCCAGCCCCCGCGCGCGGCGTGATCCGGCTCGTCGTCTTCGACCTCGACGGAACCCTGATCGACTCGCGGCGTGATCTCGCCGACGCCACCAATGCGGTCGTACTCGCCTACGGCGGCAAGCGGCTGGGGCAGGAGGAGGTGACGGCCATGGTTGGCGAGGGAGCCGCGGTGCTCGTCCGGCGCGCCCTCGCGGCAGCGGGGCTCGACGTCCCGCCCGGGGAGGCGCTGGAGCGGTTCCTCGAGGAGTACGACACGCGGCTCACGACCTACACCCGGCCGTACGCCGGAGTGCACGAACTGCTGGCGGCGCTCCGCGCGAGGGGCCTCGCGCTCGCCGTGCTGACGAACAAGCCTCAGCGCCCCACGACCGAGATCCTGGACCGGCTCGGCCTCGCCCATGCGTTCTCCTGCGTCGTCGGCGGCGACACGGCTGCGGGGCGGAAGCCGGACCCCGCCGGCCTGCTGCAGATTGTCGCGGGAGCCAGTGTGTCGCCAGGAGAGACCGTGCTCGTCGGAGACTCACCGGTGGACCTCGAGACCGCCCGGCGCGCCGGCATCCGCGTCTGTCTTGCCCGCTACGGGTTCGGCTACCGCTTCACTGCCGATGCCTTTCACGGAAACGAGCTGTTCATCGACGCCCCTTCCGAGCTGCCCTCCCGCCTCGACGGCGGCAGGGGCGTCGATTCCTAGGCTTCTAGTGTCCCGTTACTTTGGTTCGCGAAATAACTTCAGCGGTCTGGGCGTCCAGTGTCCGCTGGGCGAAACGAGCGATGCTCGCCAGGATCTCATCGGCCGTTCTCGTCCAGACGAACGGCTTCGGATCCGCGTGATGCGCAGCGATGAATTCGCGGATGGCCGCTTCGAGTTGGGTCACACTGCGGTGCGCCCCACGGCGCAGCTGTTTCGTGGTGAGCTCGGCAACCAGCGCTCGACCAGATTCAGCCACGACCCGTACGTCGGGGTGAAGTGCACATGGAAGCGCGGGCGCTTGAGCAGCCAGTTTCTAATCAGCGGCGTTTGGTGAGTGCCGTAGTTGTCCATGACTATGGACGTCCAGTTCCTTGGGCACCTGGGCGTCAATCGCGTCGAGAAACTGCCGAAACTCGGTCGACCGATGGCGACGATGAAACTGACTAATGACTTGGCTGGTTTTCGCGTCGAGCGCCGCAAACAGGGTGGTCGTGCCGTGCCGTTTGTAGTCATGTGTGCGGCGTTCCACTTGGCCCGGCCGCATCGGGAGCAGGGGCTGCGTGCGGTCGAGCGCCTGAATCTGGGACTTTTCGTCAACGCAGAGCACCTCCGCGTGGTCCGGCGGACTCATATACAAGCCGACTATGTCGCGGACCTTGTCGATCAGCAACGGGTCCTTGGACAGCTTGAACGTCTCCGTGCGATGGGACTGCAAGCCGAAGGCGCGCCAGATCCGGCTAATCGACGCGTTGCTGAGCCCGCTCGCCTTCGCCATCCCGCGCGTGCTCCCTGGGATTCTCCCTGTCCGAGATCCGCGAGCTGCTCCAGTAGCGAGCGCACCAGGGCGCTGCAAGTCGCATGCAGGGGAGACGTGTGCATACTATCTATCTGAGTGGGCAGTTTGAGGATGGGCTGTTACTGCGGCAAGTGAGCCGTGAGCTTCGCGACGCCGGCTACACCGTCACCGCGCGCTGGCTCGACTCTGCGGGGGGGTCGCCTGCGACGGCGGGCGCTGGCCAGCCTGGTGCTGCGACGCACCTCGCGAGCATCGCTCGTCAGGACCTGGAAGACATCGTTGGGGCGGATCTGGTGGTCGTGTTCAACCCTCCGGAGGCCTGCAGTCTGGGCCGTGGTGGTCGGCACGTAGAGACGGGGTATGCGCTCGCCCTCGGTAAACGTCTCATCCTGGTGGGGGCCCGCGGCAACGTCTTCCACTGGCTGCCTGACGTGACGGTGGTCCCCGATTGGGCAGCCCTGCACCGGCTGCTGCTGTCGGAGCCGCACGCCTCGCCTCGCCTCTAGACCATGGGTCGAACGGGGAGTACCAATCGCACGTGCGCTGGCGCCCCCACCGCCAACCATCTTTCGACCGGCTCGCGACCTCACCAGAACGAGCGGCCACTGCTGGCCAGGAGCGGAGCCTGATCAGCAGCTCTTCAGCCACGCTGGGAATCCAAACATCGATGCGGCGACCCGGACGCCGTCTACGAGATTCACATCGACAACGACGGCAACGCGGTTGAGGACATCACCTTCCAGTTCCGGCCGACCCTGACGTTCAAGAACCTGTCGGTGCTGGCTGGCGGCGTGAACGTCCCCGTGCCACTCATCAACACCGGGCCGATCGGGCCGGGCCGGAACGACACGGGCGCCCTCAACCGGGAGGAAAGCTACACGCTGCACATGATCCGGGGCGATCGCCGGACGGGCGCCAGTGAGGCCATTACTGCGATGAACGACGGCAGACCCGCCTTCAAGAAGCCAGTCGATTACATCGGCACGAAGTCGATTCCCGAGTATCCGACCTACGCCAGAGATCACATCTTCGACATCAACATTCCCGGCTGCAACCCGGCGGGCCGTGTGTTCGTCGGGCAGCGGAAGGATTCCTTCGTCGTGAATCTCGGCGAGAACATTCGACCTCGTCAACATTGCCAATCCGATCGGCGCCGAGGATGCCGCGACGGACGACCTGGCGGACAAGAACATCACCTCGTTCATTCTCGAGGTGCCGATCTCGTGTCTCGTCCAGGCCAGCTCGCAACCGATCATCGGCGGCTGGACGACTGCCAGCCTCGGTGTCGGC
>Ga0183260_10000194_pt1 | contig 47124 bp, 39 predicted proteins | sample AntDrymUQ4972206_2_FD_129768 | JGI IMG/M metagenome (GOLD analysis project Ga0183260, IMG submission 129768) | Polar desert sand microbial communities from Dry Valleys, Antarctica - metaG UQ497 (22.06) (version 2) (version 2) | ecosystem: Environmental > Terrestrial > Soil > Desert | place... | reverse complement strand
GCGCACCTGGCTGGCGGCGCTGCTCGGACTGCCGGTGTTCCTGCTCGCCATGGGAGACATGGTGCTGGGCATGGGACTCGGCGGGCGCATCGACATGCGGCTGTCGAACTGGGTGGGTGGTTCGGGCACCGATGTGGCCATGGAGAGTGCGGGGATCACGTTGGTCAAGGGGGATCTCCGCGGGCTCGTTCGTGCTCGCCGCCTGAGCCGCGCGACGATGAAGAACATAAGGCAGAACCTGTTCCTGGCCTTCATCTACAACGCGGTCGGGGTCCCGGTGGCGGCGGGGGTGCTCTATCCGCTGGTCGGCGTGCTGATCAGCCCGATCTGGGCAAGCTGCGATGACGTTCAGCTCGGTGTCGGTGATTGCCAATGCGCTGCGGCTGCGTCGCCTCGAGCTGTAACCCGCGGACCGCGCCTGGAGGCCGGGGGCGGAAAAACGTGCAGCGACGCCGCAGGGCTCGAGGCCCCAGGCTGACAGAGCCCCCGGGACGCCGGAACGCACGCTGGGGTTACACTACTGAGCGCCAGCGGAATCCGCGTCTGACCACGAGGAGGCCTGTGGGAATCTTTGCGCACTCTTCCGGCAACATCGTCCGGATCGTGCTGGCGGCAGCCCTCGCCCTCACAGCCGTCTCCGCCCAGGAGCCGGCAGCGCCCGCACCGTCCCCGCCGTCAGATCAGGCCGCGCAGCCCCCGCGATTCCGGACGGAGGCAAACTACGTTCGGGTGGACGTCTACCCGACACGAGGCGGACAGCCCGTCCAGGATCTCCGCGCCGAGGAGTTCGAGGTACTCGAGAATGGCGCCCTGCAGGAGATCCAGGCCTTCGAGCACATCGTGATCAGCCCTGCCGGCCCGCAGTCCATGCGTGTCGAGGCAGACTCGGTTGCCGGGGGTGAGACGATGGCGGCCAACCCCCGCAATCGGGTTTTCGTGTTCTTCCTGGATGTCCCCCACGTGGCGGTGGAGGGAGGCCATCGGATTAAGGAACCCCTCATCCATCTGATGGACCGCGTGCTCGGCCCTGACGACCTCGTGGCCGTCATGACGCCGGAGATGTCCGCAGCCCAGATCACCTTCGGCCGCAAGACGGAAGTCATCGCGGAGATGTTGCGCGAGAAATGGGTCTGGGGCATGCGGCATTCCATCCTCCCCATGGACAGTCGCGAGAAGGAATACGAGATCTGCTTCCCGCCCGGTGTGGCGGCACAGCTGATCGCGCGCCGGCGCGAGCGGATCGTGCTCGACGCGCTTCACGATCTGGTCCGATACCTTGGGGGTGTCCGTGAGGAACGGAAAGCGATCCTGACGGTGACCGAAGGGTGGACGCTCTTCCGGCCCGACGCGTCGGTCACCGCCCTGCGGGACGAGGAAGGGGTTCCGGGGAAGGACCCGGTGGGCGTGGACGGCCAGGGAAAGCTGCGGATCAACCCTCCCCCGCGGGGAATGGAGGAGGTGAACACGAGCAGCGCCGTGTGCAACCGCGAGCGGATGCACCTCGCGGCCATCGACAACGAGGAATACTTCCGGCAGTTGCTCGACGCGGCCAACCGCCACAACGCCAGCTTCTATCCCATCGATCCGCGCGGGCTTGCCGTGTTCGACTACCCGATCGGTCCGGCACCCCCGCCGCCGCCGAGCGTCGACCGGCGAAGCCTCACGTCCCGCATCGAGAACCTGAGAACCCTCGCAGAGGGCACCGATGGTCTGGCGGTCGTGAACAGCAACGATCTCGAGCGTGGGGTGCGGCGGATCGCGGACGATCTGACGTCGTATTACCTGCTCGGTTATTACTCGTCGAACGCGAAGCTTGACGGGACCTTCCGCCGCATCACCGTGCGGGTCAAACGCCCCGGCGTGGACGTGCGCGCGCGGCGCGGCTACCGCGCCGCGACAGCCGAAGAGGTGGATGCTGCGCGCGCGGCGGCCGCAGCCCCAGTCCCCAGTAGCGTGCGGACGACGACCGCCGCCCTCGAGACGCTGGCACGCATCCGGACCGATCAGCGGTTCAGCATCAACGCCGTGCCGGTGCGCAACCCCGGAACGGGGGTGACGGAGATCCTTGTCGTCGGAGAACTGCAAATGGGATCCCCGGAACTCGCGAGGGGCGGGAGCGTGACGATCGATCTCACGGGAGGAACAACAGCCAGCGTCACGGCGCCCGTGGAGGCGGGGGAGCGGACGTTCGTTGTGGCCGTGCCGGCGGAGGGAGGTGAGACGCCGATCGACGTCCGCGCGCGCTTCACGGCTGACGGAGCCTACACCCCGATGTCCGACGGCGCTCGCGTGGAGACGAGCGGGTTCACGCAACCCCTGCTGTTCCGCCGCGGACCTTCAACGGGCAACCGCCTGCAGCCCGCCGCGGATTTCCGCTTCAGCCGCACCGAACGCCTGCGCCTGGAAGTCCCGCTTGCCGCAGATGCCACCCCTGGCCCAGGGCGCCTTCTTGATCGTAACGCGCAACCGCTGCAGGTCCCGGTGCAGGTCACCGAGCGCACCGACGAGGCCGGCCGGCGCTGGCTCACGGCCGACGCCGTTCTCGCCCCGCTCGCCGCCGGCGACTACGTCGTCGAAATGGCCTACGTGGCGGGAGGCACGGAGCAGAAAGTGCTCACGGCAGTACGGGTGGGGAGGTAGACAGAAAGGGAGAAGGGAGAAGGGAGAAGGGAGAAGCGCGGAAGTTGGAGCGGGCTACGGGAATCGAACCCGTCTAGCTGGCTTGGGAAGCCAGAGCATTACCACTATGCTAAGCCCGCATCAGGGCCCGATCGTAACACGGCGGCCGCGTTTCGTCAGGAGCGGATGAAGGCCAGTACCTCGTCCCGTTTCTGCTCCATCTTCTCCAGCGTAGTGGCCTCCAGGTTCAGCCTGAGGAGCGGCTCGGTATTCGAGGCGCGCACGTTGAAGTGCCAGTCGTAGAACTCGGCCGAGACCCCGTCGAGTGTGTAGACGCGCCCTTCCGTGTACATCGCGGCGAGGCCGTCCATCCTCTCCTGCGCGACGCTCATGTCGCTGACGCTTGTATTGATCTCTCCTGACAGGAAGTACTTCTCGCGCAGCGGCGCAAGCAGCTCCGCCAGGGTCTGCCCCTTGCGCGACATGAGCTCCAGGATCAGCAGCGCGGGGATGAAGCCGTTGTCCGCGAAGAAGTTGTCCCTGAAGTAGTAGTGGCCGGTGACCTCGCCGCCGAAGATGGCGTCCTCTTCCCGCATCCGCCGCTTGAAGAACGCGTGCCCCACGCGGTTCATCAGGGCCGTCCCGCCGTACTTCGCGACGATGTCCTTCACGGCATAGCTCGCGCGCACGTCGTAGACGATCCTGGCTCCGGGGTGCTTGATGAGAAACGCCTCCGCGAGCAGTGCCGTGACGAAGTCGCCGGCGACGAACTCACCCGTCCCGTCGATGAAGAACACACGGTCGGCGTCACCGTCCCAGGCAATCCCGATGTCCGCCTTCTCCTGCTGAACACGCTCGATGATGTCGCGACGATTCTCCTCGATGAGCGGGTTGGCCTCGTGGTTCGGGAACGTGCCGTCCACCTCGAAACACAGCGTCGTCGTGCGGCAGGGAAGGTTCTCGAACAGGTGTGGGGCAACCATCCCGGCAATGCCGTTTCCGGCATCGAGGACGACGTTGAAGGGCTTGATGATGGCGGGGTCGATGAAGCTGAGCACGTGCCTGACGTAATCCTCCAGCACGTGCATGCGGGACAGGCCGCCCGGGGTTTCGGCCTCTGCCGGCAGGCCGGCGAGAATCATGTCGCGGATGTCGCCGATGCCCGCGTCGCCGCTCAGCGGAAACGCCTCGCGGCGCACCATCTTGATGCCGTTGTACTCCTTGGGGTTGTGCGACGCGGTAATCTGCGCCCCTCCGTCGTGCCCGTCCCGGGCGACGGCGTAGTACAACATGTCCGTGCCCATCATCCCGTAGTCGACAACGTCGGCTCCCTGCGCGCGTGCGCCCTCGATGAAGGCTGCTGCCACCGAGGGGGACGACACGCGCATGTCACGGGAGACGGCAATCCGCCGCGCCTGCAGGTAGCTGACGAACCCGCGGCCGATCTGACGCGCCGCGTCCTCGTTCACTTCCGACGGATACAGCCCGCGGACGTCGTACGCCTTGAAGATGGATGGATTGATGCTCATAGCCTGCTGTAATCCGTGATGACCGTCTTGTCGCCGAGCACGGCGCCATGCTCCAGCACGGCGCTGCGGCCGACGTGACAGTTGCGCCCGAGGATCGCGCCCGTCACGTGCGCCTCGCGCCCGATCCACCCGTTGGGCCAGATGATGGAACTGTCGACGACCGCTCCTTCTTCGACGTGCGTCTGGCGGCCGATAACCGAGTAGGGGAGCACGCGCGCGCCGGCCTTTATGACGGCCCCCTCGTCCACGAAACAGGGCCCGTGCAGTTCCGCGCCCTCTTCTATCCGCGCGCTCCCGGCGACCGAGACCGCCGTCGGGCTGTCGGCAAATGGCGGGGCGGAATACCGGCGATCCATGATGTCGCGGTGCACCTGCAGGTACTTGGCGGGTGTGCCGATGTCGATCCAGTAGCCGTCGCTGACGTAGGCGACGAACGCCTCTCCGCGCTCGATGAGCGAGGGGAAGAAGCTGCGCTCGATCGACCACGCCGTGTCCTTCGGGATCTGCTCGAACGTCTCCGGCTCGAGCACGTACACACCCGCATTGATCGTGTTGCAGGTAATCTCGTCCTCGCCTGGCTTCTCCAGGAACCGCTGGATGTTCCCCTGGGCGTCCGTCTCGACAAGGCCGTAGGCCCGGGGGTTCTCGACGGGCGTCAGCACGATCGTCGCCTTCGCGCGGCGTTCCCGATGAAGACGCAGTACAGCCCCGAGATCCACCTGGGTGAGCACGTCGCCGTTGAATACGACCACTGATTCCCTGAGCTGATCCCCGGCATACCGCACCGCACCGCCCGTTCCGAGCGGTACCGGCTCCACGACATAGCGGAGGCGGAGCCCGAGGCCTTCACCTTCCCCGAAGATCTCCTCGATCCGGCGCGGCTGATAGTTGAGGCTGAGAATGGCCTCATCGATTTCGGGCACCTGCCGCAGGAGCTCGAGCTGGTAGTACAGGAACGGCCGGTTGAAGATCGGAACGATGGGCTTGGGGGTATGAACCGTCAGGGGTCTGAGACGCGTGCCCTTGCCCCCGGCAAGCAGAATGGCCTTCATATCAACTCGTCATGATACATCCCTTTGCCCGCCTGGCGGGGTTCCCACCCCTGCTTTCCGGGCGGAAACATGCAGGGAGGTGAGACGGCCTCAGGGGTCCTGACCACATGCCCCCGGCGATGAGACAATGGGGAGCGAATGAATCTGCCGAACGCGCTGACCCTTGGCCGGATCTTCCTGATCCCGCTGCTGGTCGTCGTGCTGCTGACGAACTTCGAGGGGCCGGTCGTCCTCGGCGTACGGAAGGAAGTGCTCGGCGCCGCCATCTTCGGTCTTGCGTCGTTGACCGACTGGCTCGACGGGTATCTGGCCCGCCGCCGCAAGCAGGTCACCGCGCTCGGCCAGCTGATGGATCCGCTTGCCGACAAGCTGCTGATCACCGCGGCGCTGGTCTCGCTGGTCCAGATGAACCTCGCGCCAGCGTGGATGGTGGCCGTGGTGCTCGGGCGGGAGCTGGCCGTGACGGTCCTCCGCAGCCTCGCGCATTCGCGGGGGGTTGCCATGTCCGCCTCCCCGCTGGGCAAGTTCAAGATGGTGTCGCAGGTGGTCGCCATCCTGCTGCTGATCCTGGCAAGCGAGGACCGGCCGCTTTTCCTGACGCTCGGACGCCTGGCGCTCTGGGTGGCGGTGTTTGCCGCGGTGGCCTCGGGGGTGGACTACTATCGTCGCTTCAATCACGTCCTGGGAGGGCGCGAGCCAATCGCTCCCGCTGATGCCCCGGCGTCATCACGAGTGGCTTCCGAGCGGATCAGGGAAGCTCACCACGTCGACTGAGGTCGCGACCGTTCAGGCGCCGCCGATCTGCTTTGCCATGTCGGCGCGAATGCCCTGGGCGCGCAGCCGCGCGCGCTCGAGGAACTCGCTCTGCTCGAACTCCTCGAGGAGCCGCTCGAAGTGGGGCAGCGCCTCGGCGGGCCTGCCGATCCGGTCGTACGAATCGGCGAGATAGAACAGGGCCGCGTCGCGCCGGCTGAACTCAGGGTCTTTCTCGAGCAGCGTTCGCAGCCGTTCGATGGCCCCCGGATACCATTTCGTGCGGTGATACTGCACGCCGACGCCAAGCTCGTGTTCCCCCAGCCTGTCGCGCGCCTCCCGGAGACGTTCGCGCGCCTCCCCCAGTAACTCGCTCCGCGGATAACGCTCGATGAGATTCGTGAGCTCACGGATGGCGTCGATGGTCTCTGTCTGGTCGCGCATCGGGCTGCGCATCTGGTAGAAGCTCGCCATTGCCAGCTTGAACTGTGCGTAGTCGGCGCGGCGATGGGTCGGGTAGAAGGAGAGGAATTCCCGGAACTCGTTGATGCCCAGGATATACGCCTCTGTCGTGCCTTCACCGAGGTACGTGTCGCCAATCCCGAGCTTTGCATCACCGCGATAGGGGCTCTGCGGGTAGCTGTCGACCAGCTGCCTGAAGTACTCGCGTGCGGTAAACCAGTCGCGCTCGTTCAGTTCCTCTGTCCCGCGCTCGAACAGGAAGCGGTCGGGATCCGGCAGCCCTTGAGGGGGCCGCACCGGCCCTGTGACACACGCGGAAAAGGCGAGCAGTACGGCGGCAGGGAGCAGCCGGCCCAGGAGGAAACGAATGCGCCCATGGCCCGTCGGCAGCCGTGTCCCAGTAATCATGCGCCCGCGGTGGTCTTTGCAATCCATCGATACTCCGATTCCAGTCCCTGTTCGAGCGTGACGGCCGGCGCGAATCCCAGGTCCGCGCGCGCCAGCGTCGTATCCGCATACGTGTCGCGCATATCCCCCTTCTGCGCCGGCTCCCGGCGGATCTCGAGCGGCCGGCCGACGAGACGCTCCACGATGGCAAGCACCTGGTTGACCGTCACACGCGAGCCCCCGCCGATGTTGTAGGCGCGGCCCGGCACACCTGTGTCGCCGGCCGCCATCGTGCCGGCAACGGCATCGATCACGTACGTGAAATCTCTCGTCTGCTCACCGTCGCCGTAGAGCACGATGGGCTTCCCTTCCAGTGATGCGCGAAAAAATTTGTGGAAGGCCATATCCGGCCGCTGCCTCGGACCGTACACCGTGAAATACCGGACCGACGTTGCTGGCACGCCGTGGTTCACGCTGTAGAGGTAGCACAACTGCTCCGCTGCCAGCTTCGTCACACCGTACGGCGAGACGGGCTGGGGCAGGGCATCCTCCCGCATGGGAATGGCCACGTTATCCCCGTAGAGCGAGGAGCTCGAGGCATAGACGAAGCGGTGGAGCGGACGTCCGACACAGGCCTCCAGCAGCCCCTGCGAGGCGTCGACGTTGTTGTCGGTGTAAATCCTGAAATCCTGTCCCCAGCTCTTGCGGACCCCCGCCTGCGCGGCCAGATGGAAGACGTGTGAGACGCCGTCGAGCACGGAAGGGAGGTCCGCCTCCTGGAGCCGAGCTTCGAGGAACGTGAACCCGGGGCGGTGCCGGTTCACGTCCAGGTTCTCCTCCTTCACGCGGCGCGGGTAGTAGTCGGTGAAGCAGTCGAGCCCTATCACCTCGGCGCCACGATCGAGCAGCGCGGACGTGAGGTGCGACGCGATGAAGCCGGCGGCCCCGGTGACGAGCGCCCTCATGCGAAGACCTGCCTGATCCGCTCGGGAAGGCGGCACGGACGCCCGTCGCTGCCAATCGCCGCGTGGACCGTACGGCCGGACGCGGCCGGCACCGCATCGCCGCGGCGCACGACTTCGTAGATGAACTCCATGCGCACCGCCGACAGCAGTCGTCCTTCCGCCCGGACGTCGAGCTCGTCGTCGTAACGGGCGCCGCGGTGGTAACGGCATTCAGCTTCAATCACGGGAAGCGCCACTCCGGCCTGCTCCATGTCGCGATAACTCCAGCCCAGCGAACGAAGGAGGTCGGTGCGGGCGACCTCGAACCAGACGAAATAGTTTGCGTAGTAGACCACGCCCATCTTGTCGGTCTCGGCATACCGGACGCGGACGGTGCTCGTCGAGGCGCGTACAGCGGCGCTCTTCACAGGCCTGCCGCCGGAGCCCGGCCCGCCAGTCCCTGCATCGCGGCCGCCCGAAGCTCCCGCGTCGCCCGCTCCGGCTCGCCCCCGCCGAAGATCGAGCTTCCCGCCACGAGGATGGCCGCCCCGGCAGCCACGAGCCGGGCAGCATTGCCGTGATCCACGCCACCGTCTACCGAGACCGGCGCCCGACTGCCGGCCGCATCGAGCAGCGCACGCAGCGCGCGGATCTTAGACTCGCTTCTCGGGATGAAGGTCTGCCCGCCGAACCCCGGGTTCACCGACATGACGAGCACCTGATCCACCTCGTCGAGAACCTCCTCGATCGCCCCGACAGGGGTGGATGGATTCAGCGCCACACCGGACTGCGCACCCAGGCTCCTGATGTACTGCAGCGTGCGGTGCAGGTGGGGAAGCACTTCCACGTGGACCGTGATCCGCGCCGCCCCTGCCTTCACGAAGGCCTCGATGTGCTGATCGGGGTTGGCGATCATCAGGTGCACGTCCAGCGGAACGGTGGCCACGCGGTGCACCGCCTGCACGACAGGAGGCCCCATCGACAGGTTCGGCACGAAGTGCCCGTCCATGACGTCGACGTGCAGCAGGTCGGCTCCGCCACGCTCGGCCGCCGCGATCTCCTTGCCCAGCGCGGCGAAGTCCGCTGCCAGGAGCGATGGCGCGATTGCGAGAGGAAGGGTATTCACTGGCGGCTCACCTCGAGCGAGATGGCGTCACCTGGCGCAATCTGGAACCCGGCCTGCGGGTTCTGGCGGAGCACGATGCCGGGGGGCACTCCGGGGTAGGGATGTTCGCCGACGACTGTTGCCCGGAAGCCGCGTTCCCGCAGGACGTCCGCCGCACGCTGTCCGTTCACCCCAATCAGATCCGGCATGACGTAGCGGGCACCCCCCGCCCCCCGGTTCACCAGCAGCGTCACCTGCCCGCCCGTCGTCTTTGCCGCCGGAAACTGCGCCACGACAGTACCGGGGGGGTAATCGGCCGACCGGATCTCTGCAATGCCGCTCAGGGCGAGCCCCTCCTGCTCGAGCAGGAGCTGCGCCGTGCGCTCGGACTCGCCGCCAAGCGCGGGCACCACCATGGACCGCGGTCCGCCGCTGACCCACACCCGAACTCCACGCTCCCGCCGGGTGCGGACGCCGGATGCGGGCTCCTGCGTGACGATCTGCCCCGCCGGCACCTTCGGATCGAGCCGGACCCCCTCCTCGACCTTCAGATGCAGCCCGGCCACGGTCAGGAGGGCAGTGGCCTCGTTCACCGTTCGTCCGGCGAGCGGCGGCACCACCACTTCGCGCGTTTTCAGCGCCACACGCATGCCGACAGCGGCAAACAGGAGGTAGGTCAGGACGAGCGCGCCTGCCAGGACCACGAGCTTCCCGGCGCCCAGGACGCGCCTCTTAAGAGCCATGAATTGAAAAGTTTAGCGCACATCCCGGGCTTTCACCAACGACGCGGCGAAGAACGCCTCGAGACCGTCGCGGAACGGATACGTGCGCAGGTGTCCCCCTTCGTTGACCAGGTGGGACGCACCCGGCAGCGCAAGGGGTTCGGCCCGGAATCCTGGCGCTGCCTCCAGGAAACGCTGGACGACGGCCTCGTTCTCGTCCGGTTCGCTGGAGCATGTGGCATAAACGATCCGTCCGCCGTGCCGCACAACAGCCGCCGACTGCGTGAGGATCCTTACCTGCAGGGCCGAGATGGCCTCGAACTCATCCTCTGACCTGCGCCACTTGATGTCCGGATCACGCCGGAGAGTACCCAGCCCGGAGCACGGGGCATCGACGAGGACGAGGTCGAACACCTCACGGAACGGCAGCCTCTCGGCCGCATTGGCCTGCACCACTTTCACGCAGCCGGCCCCCGCGGCACGCACCGTCCCGGCCAGCAGACGCACCCGCCTCGCACGAATGTCCGCCGCCACAATCAGGCCACGGTCCCCCATGTCCCCCGCCATCGCTGTCGTCTTTCCCCCGGGAGCCGCACAGGCGTCGAGGACCCGGCTGCCCGGGGCCGCGGAGGCCACGACCCCGACGAGCTGTGACGCCTCATCCTGCACGACGAAGAGCCCCTCATGCGCGAGCCCTGTGAGCAGGGGATTTCCCGTCTGCACGACAAGGCCATCCGGGGCGAACGCGGTGGGCCGGGTCTCCACACCCGCCTCGGCGAGGACTTTCTGGAGGTCGGTACGCGTGGTCCGCAGACGGTTGGCCCGGAGCGTCAGCGGTGCCGGTTCGTTGTCGAAGCGGCACCAGGCCTCGGCCGCGTCGAAACCGTAACGCTCCAGCCAGCGCGCCGCAAGCCAGCGGGGATGCGAGAGCGTCTGCGTGAGGTAGTCCAGCTCCGCCGCCGGGGAGCCGGACTCGCGCGGCGGAAGGGGCAGCCGGCCGCGGTCCCTGCTGACCCGGCGGAGCACGGCATTCACGAGCGGCGCGGCGCTGCGCTTCCCTGCCTTGCGAACAAGATCGACAGCATCGTTCACTGCTGCCGATGCCGGCACGCGGTCCAGATGAAGCAACTGGAACATCGTCAGGCGCAGAATGTCGAGCACCTCGGGATCCAGCCGCTCGACAGGACGCCGCGCGTACTCGGCAATTACATGATCGAACGTCCCCTGCCATCGCAGGGTCCCGGCCGCAATCTCGGCGGTGAGGGCGCGATCGCGTTCGTCGTGAAGTCCCGACCGCGCGGCTGCGAGGGCTGAAGGCAGGTCCGCCCGCCGCGTGCCCACCGCACGAAGCACGTTGAAAGCCGCCAGCCGGGCCGGAGCAATCATCCGGAGGTGAATCGGGCGCCAGGCGTCAGCCGGTGCCCGGCGAGGAATTCCCGCGTCTGCATGACCCGGCGGCCTTCCGGCTGGATCCGTAGGATGTCGAGCAATTCGCCATCCCCCGCGGCAACCGACAGCCGATCGCCAGCAGCATGGACGATGGTGCCACCCGGCGCCGCTGCACGATCCTGGGTGCGTCCGGTGCGATGCAGCAGGTAGCGCTGACCGTCGAGCCAGGCGGACACCAGCGGCCATGGCTGCAGCCCTCTCACGAGATTGTGAATCTCAGCAGCGCGACGGCTCCAGTCGATCGTGCCTTCAGACCTGGCGATCTTCGGCGCAAAGGTCGCCCGGGCGTCGTCCTGCGGAGTCTCGACCGCCGTGCCGGTCGCGAGCGCGTCGACAACCGAGACGAGCAGCGGAGCCCCCAGCCGGGCGAGCGCGGCTTCCACTTCGACGCTCGTTTCGTCGAGGCCGACAGGCCGTGACGCCTTCGCCATGATCGGCCCGGCGTCGAGCTCGCGGACGACACGCATGATCGTGACGCCTGTCTCCCTGTCGCCATTGATCACCGCACGGTGTACCGGTGCAGCACCGCGATAGGCGGGCAGGAGAGAGGCATGGACGTTGACCATGCCGAGCCGCGGCAGCTTCAGCAGGGCCTCCGGCAGGATCTTCCCGTAGGCAGCAACGACGCCGAGATCGAGACGCATACCCGCGACCTCATGGAGGAACAGGTCGTCACGCACGCGTTCGGGTTGGAAGACCGGGACCCCCGCGGCACCTGCCGCCGCGTGCGTGGGCGTCATCTGCAGCTTGTGCCCCCGCCCTTTTGGCCGATCCGGCTGCGAGACCACCGCAACGACGTTGTGGCGGGAGGCGAGCAGCGCCTCGAGGGTGGGCACGGCAAAATCCGGCGTGCCGAAGAAGCCGATCCGCAGCGCCGGCCCGTTCACCATTCACCCGTACGCTGCAGCTTCTGGATCCGGCGCACGATGACCTCGCGCTTGATGCCCCGGAGCCGGTCGACGAACAACCGGCCATCGAGATGATCCATCTCGTGCTGAAACGCGCGGGCAAGCAGCCCCGAGGCCTCGCACTCCTGGGGCTTGCCGTAGCGGTTGAGCCCGCGCAGACGGGTGCGCGCCGGGCGAAGCACCGTCGCGTTGAACCCTGGAAGGCTCAGACAGCCCTCCTCCTGAAGCTGCGTTCCCTCTCTCGACACGAACTCCGGATTGACCATCACGATGAGGCCGGACGGATCCCGGCCGACCGAGAGGTCCACCACGAAGACGCGCAGCGGCACGCCGACCTGCGTTGCAGCCAGTCCGATCCCCGGCGCCGCGTACATCGTATCGACCATGTCCTCGATGAGTCGTTGCAGGCGTTCATCGAAATCGACCACCGGCGCGGCCGGTATGTGGAGCGCACGGGTGCCGTACTTGAGGATCGGGCGCACCATGCGGCGGTGTCACCCGCGAAAGGCGCCGCGGGCCCGCGCACGGAAGCGATCCTTCAGCCCGGAGGTCCATTCCTCGATGGCGTGCGTCAGCTCCCCGATGGAATCACCACCGAACTTCTCCAGCAGCGCATCGGCGAGCGTGAGGGCCACCATGGCTTCCCCCACGACGGCGGCAGCCGGAACGGCGCACACATCGCTGCGCTCGATTGCAGCGCCGGATTCGGTGAGGTCGGTGATGTTGACGGATCGCAAGGGCTTCATCAGGGTCGCAATGGGTTTCATCCATGCCGACACCCGGAGATCCTGCCCGTTGGTGACGCCTCCCTCGAGCCCCCCGGCGTTGTTCGTGGGGCGCACGACGGGGAGCCCGCCGGAGCCTTCGCCCAGCAGGATCTCGTCGTGCACGCGCGACCCGGGTCGCGCGGCGGCCTCCGGGCCGATGCCGATGCCCACTCCTTTGATGGCCGGAATCGACATCAGCGCCTGTGCGAGCCGCCCGTCGAGTTTCCGATCCCACTGGACGTAGCTGCCAAGGCCGACGGGCACACCGGTCGCGATGATCTCGAACGCGCCGCCCATCGTGTCGCCAGCCGCCTTGGCGCTGTCGATCTCGGCGATCATCCGACCCGCGGCCTCGTCGTCCACGCAGCGCAGCGGGGAGTCGTCTGGCAGCGCCGCCGCGCGCTCGAAGGACACGGTGAGGTGATCCGGCACGCTGACGCTGCCGATTGCAAACACGTGGCTCGTGAGCCGGATGCCCGCGCTGGCGAGAAGCTGACGGGCGACGGCGCCGGCAGCCACCCGCGCGGCGGTTTCCCGCGCGCTGGCCCGCTCGAGAATGTCACGGACATCGTCGCGTCCGTACTTCGCGAGCCCTGCGAGATCGGCATGCCCCGGGCGAGGACGCGTCACTGGCGCGCGGCGCGCGCCCCTGGCGTCGGGCGCCGGCTCCGGGCCGGTGTGCATGGTCTGCTGCCAGTTGACCCAGTCACGGTTCTCGATCACCATCGCGATGGGGCCGCCGATCGTCTCGCCCGCGCGGACGCCGGAGAGGATGTCGGCCCGGTCCGATTCGATGGCCATGCGGCGGCCGCGCCCGTAGCCTCCCTGCCGTCGCCGGAGATCGCGGGTGATGCTGTCGAGATCCAGGCGGAGTCCGGCGGGTATGCCTTCGAGAATGACAACGAGGGCCCGGCCGTGCGACTCGCCTGCAGTGAGAAATCGCACCATGCGGACCCTGATTGTATACGAAGCGCCCACGGGATCCGGCCCTCGCTAGTGGTGAATCCCGAGCCCTGCAGAAGTCCGGGATTCACCGTTCTGCGACGGCTCTGGCGCGGGCTCCACTGGTCCGGCGGATACAAGTGCACCCGGGCCCGGCCTCGGATCCCTGTTCCGGGCGGGGACGCAACCGTGACGACCCAATCCCATCACGTGGCACTCGGGCTGCTGGTGCTGTTCGGGAGATGAGGCAGGTGGCGTCTCCGCAGAGACGATACCGATCAGCGGGCGCGGGGCACGGCGAAGATCTGGAACTTCCGGTGAAACTCGTTGAGAAGAGTCGTATGCGTGTTCGGCACCCCTTCTGGGAGGTTCTGCGGCGTGATGCGAAGCCCTGTCCTCGACTCCGCCCAGCTCTGGATGATGAGATGGTCCGGGGTGCGCTCGACACCCTCCAGGGCGGCATGAAATGCATCGGCAAGCCTGCGCGCGTCCGCAGCATAGAGCGCGTCGGCATCCCCGTTGTTCCCCCAGATGATGATCCCGAACGGGATCCGATGGAGAACGGCGGCAGAGAAGATGCGCAGCATGTCCGGGGCGAAATTGTCCCGGTCGCGCCGCAGCGCGTTGAGGTCCACGTCCACGTGCAGGAATGCCGGGAGCACGCCGCGGTCTCGCATGAGGTGGAGCATCCTTGCAAAATCATCCGGTCCAAACGTGGGGTACGCCTCGATGAGGCCAATCTGCGTGGCAGGATGGGCGCGCCGCACCGCTGACATGTACACCTGAAGGCGATCCGCGGTCGGCTCGAGCGCGGGGCCGCCACACCTCGGCGACAGCCCGGAAAGGAACGGCTCGTCCATCGTCAAATAGCTGACGGTCGCGCCTGCCTCCTTCACGGCGTTCAGTGACTCGACCGTCCCGCGGATGGATTCACGCATCCCGCTCTCATCCGCCGTGCAGTAGAACTCCTTCACCGAGCCGGCCTCGAGCGCGATGCGCTTCCCCCAGTCGCGGAGCGTACGAAACGCGCCGGTACGAACGAGCGCGTCGTAGCTGTTGGGGCCGACCAGCTCGGGCGGGTTCCGCATGGTGTGCTGCTGGTAGAACTTGAAGACGTCGATGACCCTCCTGGCGCGAGGCCACTCGTGGGGTGCCTCGAAGAGCCGTCGCATGTCGAGGCTGCCGGGCGCTGGCGCGAACCAGATGGTCTCGGACTGGCGGCGCGTCTGCGCGTCTCCAGACAACAGCAGCGTTGCCAGCAACAGCAGGGTCAAGAAAAGGACGTGCACAGAGGTGAGGGGGCGAGGGTTGGGGCCCGAGGCACTCGCAATGGATCCCTTCTGAGTATAAGCCCCCTCCAACCCGGGCTTCGAGACGCGTGGAAATCCCGTTTCCGGTTGACTTCCGGCGCTGTTCTGCTCCAGAATAGGCCCTTCTCACCTACATCACTCATCGCTTCCGGGCAGTGCGCAGGGCGGAGCCCTCGTGTGCGATGCCGCCAGATCGATGTGCCGGAGCCAAGCAATGCCGTACTCAGTTCGCGGCCGGGTGAGGACGTGTGTCCTCGGCGGCTCGATTGTCTGCTTCCTCTTGTAAGGGGAGTGAGAAATCGCGTGATTCGGACCCCGCCGGAGTTGCAGATTCTTCACCGCCCCGCATGGCCGGCGTGAAACAGCGGCGGAAACGGAATGGGCGCGCTCTTGCAGAACACCTGCAGAGACCGCGCTATGCACCTGCTCGCCGATCGCTTTCTTCGCCATGCGGATGGCTGGTTCGACATCGCCACAGCGAACCCTGTCACCCTGGCCGTCCACGACGCCGGGTCGCTCGGGGAGCAGATCGCCTGGGCTGAACGATGCGCGATGCTGATCGCGCTCCGCCATCCGCTGCTGAACCCCTTGCTGGACTTCGGCGCGGCGGACGCAACATCGCTGTTCGAGAGCTACACGTGCGCCCCCCCGCTTCGAGCGACGCACGCCGGCGCTTCGCTCCTCGTGACGCATGGATCGCGCTTTCTGGAAGCGCATGGCGTTTCCCTGACGCGCGACCTTGCCACACGGCTCCTGCGCCCCCTTCACATCGGCTCGAATGCACCTCGATCGCGCCCGCTCGGCCTCGTGCTTCAGACGAGGCGCACAATCGATCTGATCGAAGAACTGCTGGCCGGTTCCCCGCAGGCAGGTCCGACAAGCGTCACGCTGTACGGGTCGGCTGGATCCGGTGTGCGGACGCTCGCTGCGACGGCTGCCCGGCTGGCAAGAATGCGGGGGTACGTCCCGGTCTGTGCCGAAGCCCTCCTCCGTTGGCCCTGGGTTGCGGAGGGTTTGCTTTCGCGGCACGTGTGCCTTCTGAATGGAGGCAGCAATCCGCCAGCGGTGCGGCAGGCTGCCGGAAGGTTCCTGGCGAAGCTTGCCGCGCGCAGCGCGCGATCGCACATCCATCTCACGCTCCAGCGGACGGACGTCCCGGTACCCGGAGCCATAGCCCTCGATTCGATGGGGACCACCATTATGAGCAGCATGATCTACAGGGATCCGGACTACGGCCCCGACGGCCCGGAACTCCTCGAAGCGGCGCGTCGGGCACGGGGCCTGCCCGGGGCGTTTCTGGCCGCGCTCGGGGGCTGGCCTGATGCCGCCTCGATTGAGCCGCCCGCCTGCACGGTGCACGAGTCCGCCGCGCCGTACGCCCCCACCGGGTATGGCCCCCCCTCGTCTGCCGTGGTACACCGGTCGCGCATCGGATCGACACTCTCCCGCGCCGCAGAACGGGCCGTCCTCCTCGAGGGGCGGGGGCGCCATGAAGCGGCCGGACGCCTGCTGGCGCGGGCAGCCCGCGTACTTCACGCGCGAGGGGACGAGTCGAACGCGGCCTGCTGCTGGCGGCAGCTCGCGTGGCTGTCGCGCAAGAGAGGATCGACAGGCGTCGCCCTCGAACAGGCGGAGCGGGCCGCCGCGTGTGACGCGAGCGCGGAAGGACAGATAGCCGCCGGACTGCTCATTGCCGTCTGCCGGACGGACGAGTCGCGCCTGATCGAGGCGGAAGCCAGCCTCCGCGGGCTTCTCGCTTCCTGCTCGACGGTCGATAGCGTGCACTGGAGCCGCCGCTGCACCCTTGCACTTGCGCGAGCGCTCCGCCGGGATCAGCGGCCGGAGGCCGCTCTTGCCACGCTCGAGCCTCTGCGTAGTTGCGGTGACCCTTCGGTCATTGCGGAAACGCTGGCACTGGCCGCGGGTGGACATCTTCAGCTGGGAACGGTGTCGGAGGCGGTCCGGTCAGCCCGGGCATCTCTGCAGGCCACTGCCAATCTCCAGGATCGACGGCTGGAAGTGCTGGCACGGCGAGCCATGGCCGAGGCGCTCCTGGGGGCTGGAGATGCCGAAGGCGTGCGCACGCAGGTATCGGCGGGCCTCACCGCCGCGGCGTCCGCCCGCCTGCCGCTTGCAGCGCTGCGGTTTCGAGGCATTCTTCTGCGGGCGGTGACCACCGGGGAGGGTGCCACGGAGGAAGCCGCAAGGCTTCGCGAATGCCTCGAACGCGCGCTCCGCCGCAACCTGCCGGCACTCGTCCGGCGTGACCTGGAGGCGGCGTGCCGGGCGTCCACGGAGGCCCCGCAGGTACGAGAGCGACGTTCGGGGAGCGCTTCCAGCCAGGACGTTGAGGCGTTCCTCGACACCGCCCAGCGAGCCCCTGATGATCAGGCTGCAATCACAGGCGTGCTGAACGCGCTTGCCGAGCGCGTGCGGGCCGCGACGGTGACTCTCGTGGCGCAGGATGGCCGTGTTGTCGCGACGGTCGGCAGAACCAGCCGGGAGAGGCCGACGGCCGCCCTGCAGGCCTTGGCCAGCGGGTTGCCCGTGCGGGCAGATCCGGCACGACAGCCGCAGGATGCCGCGCAGCCTGTGCGCTGTGGCGGGACATTGGTGGCCGCAATCGGCTGCCGGTGGGCCCTGGGGGTACCCGGCACCCCGTCACTCGTTCACGCCAGCCTGCATGCCGCCGGCATGGCGCTCGCCACGCACGTTCGCGCCATCCTCGAGGTCCCTGCCTCGGAGCCGCCGCCTGGCGTCTGGGGGGAGCTGCTGGGGGAGAGCGCCGGTGCCTGCGCCCTGCGCGATGCTGTCGCCCGGGCCGCGCGCGCACCCTTCCCCGTGCTCGTCGAAGGGGAGAGCGGCAGTGGGAAAGAGCTTGTCACGCGGGCGATTCACAAGCTCAGCCCGCGACACGCGCGGCGTTTCTGCGCGGTCAACTGCGCCGCCCTGAGCGACGAGCTCCTCGAGGCGGAGCTGTTCGGACATACGCGCGGAGCCTTCACTGGTGCATTGACCGAGCGCGCGGGGTTGTTCGAAGAGGCCGACGGAGGCACCCTGTTCCTGGACGAAGTCGGCGAGCTGTCGGCGCGCGCGCAGGCCAAGCTGCTGCGGGTCGTGCAGGAAGGGGAGGTGCGCCGGGTGGGGGAGAACCTGCCACGGCGCGTGGACGTGCGGATTGTCGCCGCTACCAACCGCCGCCTGGAGCACGAGGCTGCCGCGGGCCGGTTCAGAACGGATCTGCGCTTCCGCCTTGACGTGCTCCGGCTGGTGGTCCCACCGCTGCGGGACCGCGCGAGCGATGTGCCCCTGCTGGCACAGCACTTCTGGCGGCAGGCCTGCACCCGACTCGGCTCCCACGCCACGCTTGGACCTGAAGCCGTTGCGGCGCTGTCCAGGCACGACTGGCCCGGCAACGTCCGCGAACTGCAGAACGTGATTGCCTGGACGGCCGTGCACGCGCCACGACGCGGACGCGTCGGCACGTCGATGCTGCCGGCCCAGCTCTCGACGGGCGCGCTCGCGACCGGGTCGTTCGAGGCGGCACGCGAGGAGTTCGAGCGCCGTTACGTCCGCGCGGCGCTGGCGCAGGCCGGGGGCCAGCGGCAGACTGCGGCACGTGCGCTGGGCGTTTCCAGGCAGGGGCTCGCCAAGATGCTGCGCCGGCTGGGAATCGAACCCGATGGGAGCGTCAGCGCAGCGGAGGGCTGACCGCACGGACGCCGCGCCAGCCCGAATCCTCCCCAGGGCCGCCGCAAGCCATCCCCTCGCATGCCCGCAAGTGAGCACGGCTGCGTGCACTCGGCCGCCGCGTGGCCGTGCCGGGCATGCACTCACTCGTGTCTCGCGCCCCGAACCTCATTGCAACAGGGTCTCCAGCCGCCGCTGGAGCGCACGCGCGGCCGCGAGCCCCGGATCCCGCGCCAGCGCAGCCTGGACGGCCGACCGCGCGGAGGCGTGGTCACCCGCGAGCAGCGCAGCCTCGGCGGCTTTCACCAGCAGCGGGGCGGGTGTGCGGGAAGTGCCCGCCGCGCGCGTGTACCAGCCGGCCGCCACGTGCGGCTCCCCCAGACGGATTGACAGATCGCCGATGCGCTGGTCCATCTGCGTCTGACGCGGGTGCTCTCCAGTCAACGCCTGGTACTCCACGAGCGCCCGACGCTCCGCCTGCGCATCGCCGGCTCGCCCGGCTCCCTCCGCAATCAGGAGGAACACCGACGCGTCAGCGGGAAGTGCCGCGGCGGCCCGCTGGAGGTCCCGCTCGGCGGCCGCCGGGCCCAGGACGCTCAGCCGTACCCTCGCCAGCTCGCTCAGAGCGGTACCGGAGGGCTCGAGCGCCACGGCCTTCTCATATGCCGCGACGGACCTGCTCCACGCGTCCCGTCCCCCGTCGCCTTCTGCCGCGTCCCGCCAGATCCGGCCGAGTGCCAGGTAGGCGCCGGCGTACCCGGGATAGACTTCGGTTGTGCTCCGCAGCAGCCGTATTGCTTTCGGCGTCTGGCCTGCGGTGGCATACGCCACGGCGAGGCTCACCTGCCGGGCGGGACCGCCATCGAGCGCAAGCAGCCGTTCCAGTTCCGCGATGCGCGCCATGCGGCGGCCGCTCGCAGCATACAGCTCCGAGAGCTGCTCCCGCGCGGCACTCAGCCCCGGCGACAGTGAGATCGCTCGCGTGAGCGCCTCCTCCGCCTCCTCGTTCCTGTCCAGTTCCCGGAGACAGACGCCAAGCAGGTAGTGAGCTTCGGCAAGCCGGCTGTCGGCCGCAACGGCTTTCGCAAGCGCCTCGTACGCGTCTGCCGTGTTGCCGCTCAGGTGGTGGGACAGACCGAGTTTGTAGAGCACCGACGGCCGATCGTCGAGCTTCACTGAAGCGGCGTACTGCACGGCCGCGCGATCGTGGCGCCCGCGCAATCCCTCGACATCGCCGCGCAGCTCGAAGGCGCGCGGGGCCGCCGGATCAAGCGTGGTCGCCCGATCCAGATCCAGGGCCGCCAGCTTGAGGTCCCCTCCACGGCGGTGGGCATCTCCACGTTTGAGGTAGCCCAGCATGGCCTCTGGTTTCAGGCGGATCGCGTTGCTGAACGCCACGACAGCAGCCGCCGTGTCTCCCCTCGCGAGTGCACCCTCTCCCTGGACGACCAGCTGGCGATAGACCCGCTCCTGCCGTGTCATGAGATAGCCGTACAGCACGGCGCAGGCAGCGCTCACCAGCAGGACGACCAGGATCCCTCGTTTCACCCCCCCGATCGTAGCCGCTCACCGGACTGACGCGGGAACCTTATCCGCACACGCGGGTTCTAACAGGCCAAGGATGCCGCCAGAGCAGGAGCGTGCGGCAGCGGGTGTAAGATGGCAGAAGGTCTCTCCGTGAAGCCGTTCCGAGCCATCACATGGTCAGACGTCGATGAGCGCGAAGCTGCGCTCATCCGCCGTTGCGCTGCCCGCGAGGAAGAGGCCTGTTCGGAGCTCGTCAGCGAACACCAGCGGATGGTCTATCAGCTGTCGCTGAACCTGCTGGGCGACCACAACGAAGCGCTCGACCTGTCGCAGGAGGTCTTCCTCCGCGTCTTCCGCACCATCCACGGCTTCCGCGGGCAGTCCGCCCTCCGCACCTGGATCTACCGCATCGTCGTCAATCAGGCCCGCAACAGGCAGCGGTGGTGGAGACGGCGCCACAAGGGACAGCAGGTCTCGCTCGATGAGCACCTTCGGGACCACGGTGAGCTTCCCGAGCGGCACGACCATGACTCTCCCGACCGGCTGCTCGGCCGGAAGGAGCTGGCCACGCGGATCCGGGCAGCCCTCGAGGCGCTCCCGTTCGACCAGAAGACGGCCCTCGTGCTCAGGGAGATCGACGGGTTGAGCTACGAGGAAATCGGCTACTCACTGGGAGTGGCCGTCGGCACGGTCAAATCCAGGCTCGCACGTGCGCGGGAAGCCCTTCGCGGGCAATTGAGTGACGTATGACGTTATTCAGCTGCGCGGCCGTGCGGCGGCGTCTCTCAGCGTTCCACGATCGCGAGCTGCCCGTGCGCGATCTCATCGACGTTCAGGCCCACTCCGCAGGCTGTGCCCGGTGTGCCGCCGAGATCCGGGAGATGCGCCTTCTGGGGGACGCGCTGCGGCAGGCGGCCGCCCCTGGTCCGGCCGATGACTGGACCGGCCTGCAGTCCGGCGTGATCAGCCGGATGCGCGCGGAGGCCCACGAGTCCTGGACGGCGCGGACGGGGCGGATGTTCGATGACATGCACCTGATCTGGATCGGACTGGCCGCGACGATGGCGGCGTTCATCTGCGGCGCCGTCGCGCTGGGATCATTGCACCTCGCCTCGTCCGATCGGGAGGACTCTCTCGCCGCCATGATGGCGGTGATCTCCCAGCCGAGCGGCTCCAACCTCAACCCCGTCCGTGCCGATCATTCGCTGAAGGTGCCGAGCGTCTCGGAAGGGGGAGCCATCGAAGTGATGCTGGCGCAGCCGATCTCCCGTGAGGAACTCGTGCTCGCCCTCTCGGCCGTCGTGACCCGCGAAGGGCGCGTGTCAGGGGTGTTCGTGTTGAACACCGAAGGGCCGGAGGACATCACGGCGATTCTCGACGTCCTCTCACGCGCGCAGCTCGAACCGGGGCGGATGGGCACATCGCCGGTCGCGGTCAATCTCGTGTGGCTGCTCGCGCACACCACCGTCCGCGCCAAGGCCCCGCCACAGACCATCTAGGGGAGCCGCCGTGCTGCACGGTCCCCGGGTGGCGGCACGGCGGCTCCCTGGCCGGACACCTGCCGATTTCACCCATCCCTACCGCACATCGGTCAGCGCCGTTGCCACGTTGTTCATGGCGTCGGTCGCGCGGATGATCACGCTTCGCCCGGCGTCCGCCTCGTCCAGGGTGATCTCGAATGCCTCCTCCCGTGAGTCGGGAATACCGTCCTTGGGGTAGACGATCCGCCAGCGGCTTGCATCGAGCGAGTACTCCACGCGCTGGACAGGCGAGTGGTCGTCACGCACGACAAAGCTGATCGTGCGGCTCTTCGGCGCCCGCTGCTGCACCTCGATGCGCGGTGGCGAGTTGTCGATGTCGAAGCTCTGGCTCTCGAGCTCCCCCATGAGTGCAGTGCCCGGCGAGTTCGACGGCGCGTCCGAGGCCGAGATCTTCAGCACATACGTGCCGTCAGGCACGGATGTCGTGTCCCAGACGAAAATCGGGTCCCAGAGCCCCCGCCTGAGCGGGCGCCATGTGGTCTCACCTTCGCGCCGGTAGTAGGCGTCGTACTGCAGGCGATCGTCATTGGGATCCTCTGCCTTCCAGACGAACGTCTGAAGCCCCTTCTGGTAGGCGCGCCGCCCGAGCGCTGGAGCGGGAGGGGGGGAGCCAGCACCCTGCGCACTGGACTGGGCCGGCTGCCGTCCATCCGACGTGTTGTCTTCGAACCCGGCGATCTCCATCTCCCCTGTGGAGAATGGCCGCTGAAAGACAACCCCCGGCGGGTGAACCGTAATCGAGACGACCTCCGGTCGCAGATTCCGCGGGAGGTAGGCCGCGGTGACGGAGGTCAGAACGGGTCCTTCGCCACCCTCTGCCGACAGTGTGGCCCTCCACTGGAGGTACCGCGCATTCGGGCTGCTGATTTGCGCCCCGCTGGCGTTGGAGTGCGGCTTCGACCATTCGCTCCACGTCTCGTCCGGGTCTGCGGTGTTGCCCGCGCGCGTGGACACCTGAACCCCCCCGGGACGTCCGCTCGCCCGCCATCTAAGTGCGCCCCAGCTGGCGACGGTGCCCGCGTCGCGGATATCAGACTCGTAGGTGCCGCGCTGCGCGGGGGCCGAGGAGAGGGCAAAGACCTTCCCCGGGTTGCTCGTCGCGCCGACGATCCGCCCACCTGGCTCCCGCAGGAGCGCCGTGACCTGCCGGGCGGCCGCCCGCGCCAGCAGGGTCGCGCGAGCCGGGTTCCCCGTGATCCGAAAGATCTTCCCGTCCATCCCGGTCCCCACGAGCAGGCTTCCGTTTTCCTCGATGAGCAGGTCGTACGGGGCATCCTCACCGGTCTCCCAGACGGTGTCCCACAGGCCGTCCGTCTGGATCCGGTAGATAGCGCCGCGGGCGGGGCGCCGGGGAGCGCTACGCCCCTGAGCCGGTGGCGCACTGGCGCCAGAGCCCCCCTGATCCCCTACGACCACGCCGGGAATCTCGGTTGTCACCGAGGCGGTCGGCGGCTTCGCCGTCTCTGCCGGCGGAGGCTCGGCCGGACGATCGGCACCACCCCCCGGTGTTCCGCTGACCGCTACGGCGTAGATGCTCCCATCGGGCGCCACCCGCACGCGGTGTATCTCGCGATAGGGGGAATCGAGCAGGACAAAGGCCTTGCCGCCGGGATCGATCCGGAGGACGCGGCCGGGCGATTCCGTTCCCGCGATCACGTCTCCTTTCGGGGTGACGGCAAGCGAGACCACGTTCGTCGCGGCCGCGCGGTAGAACGGCGCCGCCTTGCCGTCTGGCGTAATCCGGTAGATCACCCCCCGATCACCCGTGGCGGCAAAGAGGTTGCCGGCCTGATCGGAGGCAAGCGCCCAGATGTAGCGGTCTTCCGGATCGAAGAACACCCGCGACTCTCCGTTCGCGTCGACGATGTAGATCTTGCCGTCGGGAGAGGTGCCGACGTACACGCCACCTTTCGGCGCCGGAGCAAGGGCATGTGCTTCGAGCTCCGCAGAGTCGAAGAAGGTCGTGACGGTGCCGTTGCGGGCAATTTTCAGGACCTTCCCCTCGTTGCCGCTGCCGGCCAGGATGGCGCCGTCGGCCGCCGGAACGATCGACCAGAGAAAGGGAGCGGCCGTCTCACCCACGAGCGAAGCCGTCGGCCCGAGAAAGACGCGGCCATCGACGTCGATTGACAGGTCCTCGACTTCCCCTTTGAGGAAATCGGCCTGACTCGAGACGGTCCAGAACGTGGGGCTCGCGGCCAGCAGTGAGACGCCGACCGCGCAGGCAGAGAGCGCCGCCAGCGCCAGGGGGCGCAGGCTGCGCGGAAGAATTGTCATCGTGCGGTTATCGCGCCTCGAGGTTGATCGTCAGCACTCGCGACCCGCTGACCGCCGAATCGGTGGCAATCTCCCACTGGCCGAGGGGAGCGGTGCGGATCGGGGTGAAGCTGCCGCCGTTTCTGTCCCCCTCGAGCACGGACAACACGGAGGGGGGGAGGGCGGTCATCGCCTCGCCGTTGACCACGGCTCCCGCACGGCCGGTCATCAGCCGGACGTAAATCCGGTTGTTGCGGCGGGTCTCGTTGAAGATTCGCACCAGCTGCGCGATGGTCTGCGGCTGGAGGGCGCCGCGTAACTCGCGCTGTTCGATCGCGTTCAGCTGCCGGCCGTCGCTGACGAGCACCGTCAGCTCGCGCGGCGCATTGACAGGGATCTCGACCGGGACCGTGGAGATCTGTTCCTCGCCGCGGTAGCTGCGCGTCAGCACCTTCAGCGCCACGGTGCGTCCCGCCCGCGGCCGGATCTCGTCGAGCCACACGCGCTCGATTGTCGCGGTTCTCGGCGTCTCGCTGGCGGTGACGGTGACGTCCACCCCTTCGATGCTCACGGCCGAGATGTTGTTGCCGAGCAGCGTCGTCAGCGGGCCCGCAACTGCAGTCGCTGCCCCGAGCATCGGCGAGTCGGCCGCATAGACGTCCTCGAGCGTGAGGTCCCCGTGGCCTGTCAATCTGGTCCTGCTCTTCACCGTGAGGGTGGACGCGCCGTACTGCCGTTCGTGCGCACCGAGCGTGTTGAACATCGCCACATAGGCCAGGAGCGGCGTGAACAGCTGATCGTTGACCAGCTGCAGGTTGACCGTGCGGGTGACGGTCGCTTCACCGGTGCGCTCGGAGTTCAGCGTGATCCTCATCGGCACGAGCGACGGTCCTTTGCCGAGCGTGCCGGCGATCGCCGTGGCACGGTCCTGCTGCATCGTCCCGATCGTGGCGCCAAGCGCCGAAATCTTGAACGAGTTCATCAGGCTCGGCAGCATCGTGAAGACGTGCGCCCGGGTCATGGGGAACGCGGTGGGGCCAAGGTTGTAGAAGGGATGGCCGAAGGCGTAGACGCGATCGCCGTCGATGTGTGTGACGGTGCCCGTCGCACCCATCTCGAGATCTCCTCCGATGAGCGAGACGCCCACGGCGTCCCCTTCGCGGAGCGGCCCGACTGGTGCTTCCGCGTGCCCACCCCCCGCGCTGCTGATCACGGGGCTGAAACCGGAGTCGCGGAAAGCGCCCGCCAGAAGGTCGGCGACGGCCGGCTCGAACCCTCCCATCAGGAGCGGAGAGGAGATGGGACGCATCATGGCGCCAAGCTGTGCGCCGGCTGCCGTCGGGATGCCGATCCCCTGCACATCGGCTGGGCGGGTCGCAAAGGGGGAAAGCCGCGCGAACGTCTCGTTCAGCGCTGCCGTCAGGTTCTCGCGGGTGATCGGCAGCTCGAGCCGGACCTCGCGCGCCTGCCTCGCCCGCGGCATAGCGGTGGCGTCCTTCATCTCGGCGATCGGCGTGATACCGGCAATCGGCTCTTTGGAGAAGGCGCCAATCGAGTACGAGACGGCACCGATGAGCCGGCCATCGACGTAGACAGGGCTGCCGCTCATGCCCTGAGCCACGCCGGTGCTGGCCAGCGGCCCCCCTTCGAGCCGGGCCAGGATGAGGTCGCGCTTCGGCCCCTGCACGTTGCGCAGCACGCCGAGAATGTTGACCTTGAACTCCTGCAGCTCGGATCCTTCGAAGACGGTTCGGCCGACGCCAACCATCCCGGGCCGGATCTCGTCGAGCGGCATCAGCGGGGTGGAGGCGCCGGATGAGGTTCCGATGAGAGCGGCCAGAGCCAGCCCTGCCGCAGCAGTACGTGTCGTCATAAGTAGTTGGACGTGGAAAGAGGGACCCGAGGTTTGGTGCGGCCTCATTCCGTTATAGAGACCAAATGGTTGCGGGTCAAGAACAAAGGTGCTATCGTTGCCGGACTTTGCGCACCCTGTTCTTCCCCTTCCGCGCCTGCTGCACCGGGATGACGACGTCCTATTGGTGGTGGCAGGGATCCGCTGAGGGGGCGAACCGCTAGCCGGCAGGGCGCGCGGACGGTAACTGAAAGCTCCCTCAGCTACGGCTGAGGGGGCTTTTTTCTTTTTTTAGCGATGCATTCACAAGTGTGCGTGTCCGTCACCGGCGTCACGATGGACGAACTTCGACGAAACCGTGACGGGGCCGAAGGGGCTGACCTCGTTGAGGTCCGCCTGGACGGTGTCGACCGGCCCGACGCGGCGGGGGCGCTCGAGGGACGCCGCCGCCCCGCACTCGTGACCTGCCGTCCGGTCTGGGAGGGGGGGCGCTTCGACGGGGACGAGGAGTCCCGGCGGCGAATCCTGGAGGAGGCCGTTGCCTGCGGAGCCGAGTTCGTCGACGTGGAGGCGCGTGCGGCATTTGCCGCCGACCTCATCCGTGGCAGACGAGGCCGGGGCGTTGTGGTGTCCTCCCACACGTTCGGCAGCTTTCCACCGGATCTGGAGGCTCGCTGGCGCGCACTCCAGTCATGGGGAGCCGAGGTGGCCAAGCTGGCAGTCGAGGTGAAGAGCCTCTCGGAGGCGCTGGAGGTCATGTCTCTGGCGAATAGTGGCCCCGCTCCCGAATCTGCTGCGGGTCGCGTGCTCATCGCCATGGGAGAGGCAGGGGTAGCCAGCCGCATCCTCGCCGGAAAGCTCGGGAACCGCTGGACGTACGCCGGTCACAAAGTGGCCCCTGGCCAGCTGTCCCCCAGGCGACTGCTGGAGGAGTTCCGCTTCCGGGACCTGAAGCCCGACGCCGCGGTGTACGGGGTGGTGGGGAATCCCGTGAGCCACTCCAGGTCGCCGGCGATGCACAACGCCGGGTTCGCCCATCTGGGAGTCAACGCTGTCTACCTGCCGCTGCAGGCCTGTGATGCGGACGACTTTCTCCGGTTTGCGAGAACCGTCAACCTCGCGGGGGCAAGCATCACGGCGCCGTTCAAGGTGGCGCTCATGCAGGCTGTCGACGAGCTGGAACCGCTGGCCCGGCGGGTCGGCGCCATCAACACGATTGTCGTGCGGGACGGACGCTGGCACGGGGCCAACACGGATGTCCATGGATTTTCGGCCCCCTTGACAGGGCGGATTGCCGTCAGGGGGATTCGCGCGACGATTCTCGGGGCCGGCGGCGCCGCACGCGCCGTTGCTGTGGCGCTTGCCGACATGGGTGCGTCGGTCACGGTCAGTGCCCGCCGCGCCGATGCGGGTCGCGAGATTGCGGACCTGGCTGGAGGGGGCGTCGGAGAGTTCCCCCCGCGGCCGGGCAGCTGGGATGTCCTGGTGAACGCCATCCCCGCTGGCGAGGACGCGGGTGAGCGGAACCCGATTGAAGGGGCTGCGCTCGACGGCGAAATCGTGTTCGATCTCGTGTATGCCCCGGAGCGGACGCGGCTCCTCATGGATGCGCGGGCCGCAGGCTGCCTGACGATCGGTGGCCTGGAAATGCTGGTCGCGCAGGCAGAGCGCCAGTTCGAGCTGTGGACCGGCCAGGCTCCTCCAGCCGGCCTCTTCCAGGCAACCGCCGCTCGAGGTGTCGACGAATGAAGCAGACAACGTTCGAGGAGTTCGTCGAGCTGGCGCGCCGCGGCACGTTCGTGCCGGTGGTCAAGGAGATCATGGCGGACCTCCTGACGCCGGTCTCCGCCTTTCTCAAGATCGCCGAGCACTCCGACTACGCCTTCCTCTTCGAAAGCGTCGAAGGAGGTGAACGGGTTGCCCGCTACTCGTTCCTTGGAAAGGACCCCTTTCTGGTTCTGAAGGTGCGGGGCGGCAGGGCCATGATCGATCGCTCGGGCGTGCAGACCGAGACGGACGAACCGTTCGTGCCGGTCGTCCGCCGACTGATGGCGGAGTTCCAGTCGCCGTACGTACCGGGGCTCCCGCGGTTGACCGGCGGGGCCGTCGGCTTCATCGGCTACGATGCCGCGCCGCTCTTCGAACCGGCGCTCGAAGAAGCCTGGAGAGGGGCACCCTGGGCATCGGGAGAAGCGGAAGACGACGCCGGGTTCATGCTGTTCGATACGGTCCTGGCGTTCGATCACGTGAAGCACCGGATCCTGATCGTTGCCAACGCGCGCATCACGGCGGATGAGGATCTGGAGGCGCTCTACGGATTCGCCTGCGCGAAGATCGGGTTCCTCGAGCGGGAACTCGAACGCGGGCTGTCGCACGCCGAAGCCGGGAAGAGCGGTCCGCCGGAAGTGCGGACGAACCAGACGAAGGAACACTTCGAAAACGGCGTACGGACGATCAAGGAGCACATCGCCGCCGGTGACATCTACCAAGGTGTGCTCTCGCAGCGCTTCGAGGCGGACATCACCGCCGACCCGTTCACGGTCTATCGAGCCCTGCGGCACGTCAACCCGTCGCCGTACATGTATTTCATGCGGCTGGGAGGACTCTCGATCGTCGGGTCGTCGCCCGAGATGCTGGTGCGCGTCGAAGGGGGCCGTGCGGAAACGCACCCGATCGCCGGCACCCGGCCGCGGGGCGTCACCGATGAGGATGACCTCCGCCTGGGCGAAGAGCTGCGCCGCAACGAGAAGGAACGGGCGGAGCACGTGATGCTCGTGGATCTTGGCCGCAACGATCTCGGCCGCGTGAGCGAGTTCGGTTCCGTGCGCGTACCCCAGTACATGACGCTCGAACGGTATTCACATGTGATGCACCTGGTCTCGCGGGTCGAGGGGCGGCTGGCGGCCGATCAGGACCACCTCGACGCCCTCGTGGCGTGCTTTCCGGCAGGCACCGTGTCGGGCGCGCCAAAAATCCGCGCCATGCAGATCCTGGCCGCGCTCGAGCCCACCCGCCGGGACGTGTACGCAGGCGCCGTGGGGTACATCGATTTTGCGGGAAATCTCGACTTCTGCATTGCGATCCGGACGATTACCATCCGAGACGGCAAGGCCCGTGTCCAGGCAGGCGCGGGCATCGTGGCCGACTCCAATCCCGCGGCGGAGTACGAGGAGACGCGCGACAAGGCGCGGGCTCTGCTGCAGGCCCTGGCGATGGCCGAGGAAGGACTGTGATCCTGCTGATTGACAACTACGATTCGTTTACCTGGAACCTCGCCCAGTACTTCGGCGAGCTCGACGCCCCCCCTGTCGTGCGCCGGAACGACGAGATCACGCTCGACGAGATCGAGGCCATGCGCCCATCCCACATCGTCATTTCTCCCGGGCCGGGCCGCCCGGAGGATGCCGGCGTTTCGGTCGATGTGATCAGGCGCTTCGGGCCGCAGACCCCCCTGCTTGGCGTCTGCCTCGGGCATCAGGGAATTGGCCTGGCCTTCGGCGGGGAGGTGGTGCGTGCGCAGGAGTTGATGCACGGCAAGGTCTCCTCGGTCGAGCATGACGGGCGTGGCGTATTCCGCGGCATCTCGCAACCGTTTGTGGCCGGGCGGTATCACTCTCTCGTGGTTGCCGATCCGCTCCCGGCCGAGCTCGAAGCTGCTGCCCGCACGGAGGATGGCACCCTGATGGGTGTGCGCCACCGGGAGTTCCCGATCCATGGGGTGCAGTTCCACCCCGAGTCTGTGCTGACCGGCGAAGGCAAGCGGCTCCTGCGGAATTTCCTGGATCTCTAGACCGATGTTTCCCTCACTGCTCGAGAAACTGCAACGGCGTCAGGACCTCACGGCTGACGAGGCGGCCCTGGCCATGGCCGAAATCATGGAGGGACGTGCGCAGCCGTCCCAGATCGCTGCGCTGTTGATTGGCCTCGCCATGAAAGGGGAGCGCCCTGCGGAAGTCGTCGGCCTGGCCCGGACGATGCGGGAGCGGGCGACGAAGCTGTCGCGAACCTACGCACCGGTGTTCGACACGTGCGGGACGGGTGGAGACCGGGCGCATACGTTCAACGTCTCGACCGTTGCCGCGCTGGTCCTGGCGGCGTGCGGTGTGCGTGTGGCCAAGCACGGCAACCGTTCGGTGTCGAGCCGCTGCGGGAGCGCCGACCTGTTCGAGGCGCTGGGGGTCAACGTGGCCGCGGAGCCGGCCGTCGTCGAGCGCTGCCTCGACGAGGCGGGGATCGCATTTTTCTTCGCGCCGACGTTCCACCCGTCCATGCGGCATGCGGCGCCGACGCGCCGGGAGCTCGGAGTCCGCACGGCGTTCAACCTTCTGGGCCCGCTGACCAACCCCGCTGGAGCATCACGGCAGGTTGTCGGAGTTCCTCGTCCCGAGCTGACCGAGCTCGTGGCCCGATCTCTGGCCCTGCTCGGATCCGAACGTGCGTGGGTCGTGCACGGCGCTGACGGGCTCGACGAAGTCTCGACAACGGGCTACACGAAGGTGTCGGAATGCCGCGACGGGCAGGTGAACACCTTTTACCTGCACCCCGGCGACGTCGGCATTCCGAAGGCACAGCCGGACGCGCTTCGCGGGGGGGATGCGCCGGAGAACGCCGCCATCGCGCGCGCGGTGCTCAACGGCGAACCGGGAGCGGCGCGCGACATCGTCCTGCTCAACACGGCGGTCGCCCTGCTCGTCGCCGGGCGTGTCGCCGATGTGAAGGAGGGGGTGAGGCTCGGCGCCGAGGCGATAGACAGCGGGCGCGCCTCGTCCGTGCTGGAAACCCTGCTCCGGGTGTCGAACACGCCTGCTGAGACACGCTGATGGTCCTCCCACAGACACCCGACCTGCTCGATGCGATCGTCGCGGCTACGCGGAAGACGGTGGACGTTCGCGCCACAGCCGTTCCCGCCGATGCCCTGCGCGCCTCCGTCAGGCGGCACTCGGAAGGCGCAGCGTTCGCACGCCGTCTGCGCGAGGGTGAGGCGCCGCGGGTGATTGCCGAGTGCAAGCGTCGGTCCCCCTCGCGCGGGATCCTGCGGGCCGACTACGATCCGGCTGCGCACGCACGGGCGTACGAGTCGGCCGGCGCGGCTGCGATCTCAGTCCTCACCGAAGGGACATTCTTTGACGGCTCGGGTGAACACTTGCGACAGGTCAGGGCCGCGGTGCAGATCCCGGTGCTGCGCAAGGATTTCATCGTTACGGAGTACCAGCTCATTGAAGCAGTGGCGCTCGGCGCTGATGCCGTGCTGCTGATCGTTGCGGCGCTGGAGGATCGGGAGTTGCGGAAGCTGCTGGATGAGGCGGGCGCCCTCGGTCTGGCGTGCCTCGTCGAGGTGCACGACACCGAAGAAGCCCGGCGCGCCCTGGACGCTGGAGCGCACTTGATCGGTGTCAACAGCCGGAATCTGCGCACCCTCGCCGTCGACATGCACGTACTCGACACCCTGGCCGGGTTGATGCCCGAGGATGTCACCGCGGTAGCGGAGAGCGGCATCCGAACCCGCGAGGACATCGACAGGCTGACCGCCCTCGGATACCGGGCTTTTCTCGTTGGCGAGCGACTGATCACGCAGCCCGACCCTGGTGAGGCGCTCGCAGCTCTGCGCGGCGTAGACGGCGGCGCGGCGCCGAGCGAGCGCGAGCGGGGGTGGGGCCCCGCGAGCACCGAAGAGCGCCCGCGGCTCGAGCGAGGCGTCGGAGAGGACCGCGCCGGCGGCGCGGCGCCGAGCGAGCGCGAGCGGGGGTGGGGCCCCGCGAGCACCAAGAAATGACCTCCACCTCCCTCTCTCCCCCTCGCGTCAAGGTCTGCGGGATCACCCGCGCGGAAGATGCGGCCCTGGCCGTCGAATTAGGGGCGATCGCGCTGGGATTCATCTTCTGGCCGCACAGCCCCCGCGCCGTGTCCGCGGCGCAAGTGGGGGAGATCGCCCGCGGGCTCCCGCCGTTCGTGTCACTCGTGGGGGTGTTCGTGAATCAGCCGGTGGACGAGGTGCTGGCCACGGCGCGGGCGGCCGGTCTCACGGGCATCCAGCTGCACGGCGATGAGGATGCGGCTGCGTACGCGGCCGAGGGGCTGCGCCTGGTAAAGGCAGTGCCTGTTCCGGAGGCGTTTACGGCGGACGCGCTAACGGCAATCCCTTCGGATGTCACCGTGCTGCTGGATGCGCACGATCCCGTGCGCCGTGGGGGGACCGGCCGGACGATCGACTGGATGCGTGCCGCGGAGGCGGCGCGGCTGCGGCCGATCATCCTGTCGGGCGGGCTGACGCCCGAGAACATACGGACGGCAGTGCGGACGGTGCGGCCGTATGCGGTGGATGTGTCCTCGGGCGTCGAGTCGGCACCGGGGGTAAAAGACGAATCCAGGCTGCGCTCGCTCTTCGCGGCGCTTCGGTCAGAATCGGTGGAACACGCATGATTCCTGATTTCGGACACAGGGACCCCGATGCCCGCGGCTACTACGGCGCGTTCGGCGGACGGTTCGTTCCCGAGACGCTCGTGGCGCCCGTGGCAGAGCTCGAGCGCGCCTACATGGACGCACGGATGGATCCGGCCTTCCGGCAGGAGTACGCGGACCTGCTGCGGAACTATGTGGGACGTCCGACGCCGTTGTACGAGGCACGCCGGCTGAGCGCCTCGGCCGGTGGGCCCCGCATCTTCCTCAAGCGGGAGGACCTGGCCCACACGGGCGCGCACAAGATCAACAACGCGCTCGGCCAGGCGTTGCTTGCGCGCCGCATGGGGAAGCGGCGCGTCATCGCGGAGACGGGGGCAGGGCAGCACGGGGTGGCCACGGCCACCGTCTGCGCGCTCCTGGACCTCGCGTGCGAGGTCTACATGGGCGCCGAGGACATGGAGCGTCAGTCGCTGAACGTCTTCAGAATGCAGTTGCTTGGCGCCACAGTCCGGCGAGTCGATGCCGGAGCGCGGACGCTGAAGGACGCCATCAACGAGGCCATGCGCGATTGGGTGACGAACGTCGCCGACAGTTACTACCTGCTCGGCTCGGTGCTCGGGCCGCACCCCTATCCGCTGATGGTCCGGGAGTTCCAGTCCGTCATCGGCCGCGAAGCGCGTGCGCAGCTGCTCGAGGCGACCGGCGCCCTCCCCGCCTCGATCGTCGCGTGCGTCGGGGGCGGCAGCAACGCGATGGGCATATTCGATGCGTTCGTCGAGGATCCGGGCGTCCGGCTGATCGGCGTCGAAGCCGGGGGGCATGGCATCTCGCCCGGCCGGCATGCCGCACGATTTGCCGGCGGCAGCATGGGCGTTCTTCAGGGCACGCGCAGTTACGTGCTGCAGGACGCTGATGGAAACATCGAGCTGACCCACTCGATCTCGGCGGGGCTCGACTATGCCGCCGTGGGTCCCGAACATGCGTGGCTCCACGACTCCGGGCGTGCGGAGTACGCGTGGGTGGGCGACGACGATGCGCTGGAGGCGTTTCAGAGGCTGGGGCGCGAAGAGGGGATCATCCCGGCGCTCGAGTCCTCCCATGCGATTGCGCACGCCTGCCGGATCGCCCCGGGCATGCCGTGCGACAGCGTGCTCCTCGTGAACCTCTCCGGGCGGGGGGACAAGGATGTCCTGAGCGTGCAAAAGGCGCTGGACCTGCGGAAAGGCGGCCAGGGGTGACATCGCGGCTCGGGGGAACATTCGGGCGCCTGCGCACGGCCGGCCGTGGGGGTCTCGTGGCCTTCGTCACAGCTGGCGATCCCGACGCGGAGCGCTCCGCGGCAGTGCTGGATGCGGTAGCCAGGGGCGGGGCGGACGTGATCGAGGTGGGCGTGCCGTTCTCGGATCCGCTGGCAGACGGCCCGGTCATCCAGCGCGCGAGCGAACGTGCCCTGGCGGCCGGCATGACGCTCAGGGGAGCGCTGGCGCTCGTTCGGGACTTCAGAAAATCGCACGAGACACCGGTCGTGCTCTTCACGTACGCCAATCCCGTCGTCCGGATGGACCCTGAGGTCTTCGCATCCGAAGCCCGGGACGCTGGTGTGGACGGCGTGCTGATCCTGGACTATCCGGTAGAGGAGGCCGAGCCGTTGCGTGCACCCATGGTCGCCGCGGGGCTGGATCCCGTCTTTCTGATCAGCCCGACGACAACGGAGGAGCGGATCAGCCGATCGGGCGAGCTCGGGCGTGGCTTTCTGTATGTGATTTCACGCCTGGGGGTCACCGGCACGCGTGACGCCCTGGCGAGCGACCTCGAGCCGCTGATAGCGCGCATCAGGGCGCACGCCGTACTGCCGGTGGCCGTAGGGTTCGGCATCTCACGGCCGGAGCATGTGGCCCAGGCCTGCCGTTTCGCCGACGCCGCGGTTGTCGGCAGCGCGCTGGTCCAGGAGATAGCGAAGCATGCGGATGATTCGGATCTGACGGGTCGGGTGACAGGCTATGTGGAATGGCTGAAGAGCGCGCTTTAAAGCCGGGACCGGACGGGCCAGACCCGCGCCACCAGGTGGATGAACTGCGCCGGCGCATCGACGAGATGGATGAGTCGCTCGTCAGGCTGCTGAGTGCGCGCGCCGCCTGTGCCCTCGAGGTCGGGCGGGTCAAGAAACTGCTCGGCCTGGAGATCTACCAGCCGTCGCGCGAGGCTGACGTACTTTCACACGTTCAGCGCGTCAATCCGGGTCCGCTGAACGACGCCTCGATTAAGCGGCTGTTCGAGCGAATCATCGACGAGGCGCGGCGGCTCGAACGGGAAGCCGAGGTCGAGAACACCGGCGACGAACGTACACGCGAGGGGTAGTGGAGAAGTCATGGTTGTTGTAATGCAGGAACGCGCCACCGACGAGCAGGTGCAGCAGGTGATTGCGCAGTTGACGCAGATGGGGTTCGACGTGCACCGGTCGACCGGGGCGCTGCGGACCGTGCTGGGCGCCGTGGGCGGTAACCGCCAGTTCGACACCCGGCTCCTGGAGGTGTTCGAAGGGGTCCAGGAAGTCGTGCGGATCACGGAGCCGTACAAGCTCGCGGGGCGCACTTTCAAGCCGGAGAACACGGTCGTCAGCGTCGGTGACGTCCGCATCGGCGGCGACGAGGTGATCGTCATGGCCGGCCCCTGTTCCGCCGAGAGCGAGGAACAGGTCGAGGCCTCCGCGGCAGCCGTGAGGCGGGCCGGCGCCAAGGTGCTGCGCGGCGGAGCCTTCAAGCCCCGAAGCTCCCCTTACAGCTTTCAAGGGATGGGGGAGGAAGGGCTGCGGTTGCTCAAGTCCGCCGCGGATCGGCACAACCTCAAGCTGGTCTCCGAGGTCATGGACCTCAGTCAGATCGAGCTCATTTCGAAGTATGCCGACATCCTCCAGGTGGGTGCGCGCAACATGCAGAACTTCACCCTGCTGCGTGAACTGGGCCGCAGCCGGACGCCGATTCTGCTCAAACGGGGCATTTCGGCCACCATCGAGGAGTGGCTGCTCTCGGCCGAATACATCCTGGCGGGCGGCAACATGAACGTGGTGCTCTGCGAGCGCGGCATCCGCACCTTCGAGAGCTACACGCGCAACACGCTCGACATCTCCGCGATTCCGGTGATTCACAAGCTAAGCCACCTCCCCATTGTCGCGGACCCCAGCCACGGCTCCGGCCGTCGCGACATGGTTCCATCGATGGCGCGGGCGGCGGTGGCCGCGGGAGCGGACGGGCTCATCATCGAAGTGCACACCGATCCGGACCACGCCCTCAGCGACGGAGCCCAGTCGCTCTATCCGAACCAGTTCGACGGGCTGATGGCGGAGTTGCGGATCATCGCCCCAGCCATCGGCCGCGCGATCTGCCTGGAGCCGGTGACCAGGCGCGGCTGGGGCGTGTGAGCGGCCCCCCGTTCCGACGGGTGGCGATCTACGGGCTGGGGCTGATCGGGGGGTCCATCGGGCTGGCGCTGAAAGCGCGATGGCCCGGCGTGCAGGTGATGGCAATCGATCGCCCGCACGTCGTGGACTCGGCAATCCGGATGCGGGTCGCCGACGCAGGCGGCGACACCCTGAGCGTTGCCTCCGATGCCGACCTGGTCGTTCTTGCGGCGCCTGTGCTTCAGAACGTGGCTGCTCTCGCCCGGCTGGCCGGGGATCTTCACGGGAGGGTGGTCGTCACCGATGTCAGCAGCACGAAGCGCACGGTCACGGAAGCGGCGGCTGGGCTGCCGGCGCGGATCGCGTTCGTGGGAGGGCACCCGCTGTCGGGAGCTGCTGTCAGCGGGATCGAGGCGGCCCGTCCGGACCTCTTCGCGGACCGGCCCTGGATCCTGACCGGAACCGAACGCGTCCCTTCCGCCGCTGTCGAGGCGCTGACCGACTTCGTCCTGGGGATGCGGGCTATTCCGAGGCTGATGGACGCGGTGGAGCACGACCGGGTGCTGGCCTACGTCAGTCATCTCCCGCAACTGAGTGTCAGCGCGCTGATGCACGTGGTCGGGCTCGGCGCGGGTGAGGAGGGGCTCGCGCTTGCCGGGCGCGGCCTTCGGGACACGACCCGGCTGGCGACGAGCCCCGCGGCGACCTGGCGCGACATCGTGGCCACCAACGGCGACAACATCGCGTCCGCTCTCGACGAGCTCATTGCCGCCCTCCAGCACATCAAAGCCGCGGCCGCCGCAGCTCCCGCGGACATCGACGACCTGTTCGTCTCCGCGGCCCGCTGGAAGGGTGTGCTCGAACACCGCTGATGTCCGAGCGTGCGCTCCGCACCTTTCTGGAGCTGCGCGACCCGTCCGCCGCGCCATATAATCCGGAAGGTGAGTGCGCCCCTCTGGACGCCGTCCCCCGAGCGTATCGCCGCCTCGAACATGACGGCGTTCATGCGCCGGTTCGGTGCGGCCTGCGGGGTGAACCTTTCGACGTACCGCGACCTCTACGCACTCTCCGTGGAACGCCCCGAGGCGTTCTGGAAGACGGTCTGGGATTTCACCGGCATCCGCGGCCAGCCGGGAGAGCGCGCCGTGGAGGGCATCGACCGGATGCCCGGCGCACGCTTCTTCCCGGATGCCCGGCTCAACTTCGCCGAGAACCTCCTCGACCGAATGGACGACGGCCCGGCTATCGTCTTCGTGGGGGAGCACGGGGAGCGCCGGGCGATGAGCACCGCGGAACTGCACCGCGAGGTGGCGCGCTTCGCGGACGCACTCCGCCAGATCGGAGTCGGGGCGGGAGACCGTGTGGCCGGCTTCCTGCCCAACATTCCCGAGGCAGTCGTCGCCGCGCTCGGCGCTGCCGCAATCGGCGCGGTCTGGTCCTCGTGCTCGCCGGATTTCGGCGTGCAGGGGATCGTCGATCGCTTCGGCCAGATCGAGCCACGCGTCCTCGTCTCTGCCGACGGCTACTTCTACGGCGGCAGGACGCACGACAGCCTCGGCAAGCTGGCCGACGTGCTGCGCGCGCTGCCCACCGTGGGGCGTGCAGTGGTCGTCCCCTTCGTTTCCAAAGAGCCCGATCTCGCCCGCATCCGGGACGCCAGGCCGTGGGCTGAATTTCTCGGAGATGCCGCAGCGGAGCTGCGATTCGAGCAGTTCCCCTTCGATCACCCGCTCTACATCCTCTATTCCTCCGGCACGACAGGGGTCCCGAAGTGCATCGTTCATGGCGCCGGGGGCACACTGACCCAGCATCTGAAGGAACACCAGCTGCACTGTGACGTGAAAGCCGGCGATCGGGTGTTCTACTTCACGACGTGCGGCTGGATGATGTGGAACTGGCTCGTCTCGGCACTCGCCTCCGGGGGGACCATTCTGCTGTACGACGGATCGCCCGTCCATTCGGATGGACGGGTGCTGTTCGATTTGGCGGATGCTGAAGGAATGACCCTGTTCGGGACCTCGGCCAAGTACATCGATGCGGTGCACAAGGCCGGACTCGTGCCGATGAAGACCCATCGTCTCGACAGCGTACGCACCATCACATCAACGGGATCGCCTCTGGCGCCGGAGAGCTTCGACTTCGTCTACTCGGGCATTAAAAAGGACGTTCATCTTGCCTCGATCTCCGGAGGCACCGACATCATCAGCTGCTTCGTGCTTGGAGACCCCACAGGTCCCGTGTGGCGCGGCGAGATCCAGGCACGCGGCCTGGGCATGAAGGTGGATGTCTTCGACGAGGATGCGCATCCGGTGCGAGGGGAGAAAGGAGAGCTCGTCTGCACGATGCCGTTTCCCTCGATGCCGGTGGGGTTCTGGCAGGACCCAGGGGGGCGCCGGTACCACGATGCGTACTTCAACCGGTATCCCGGCGTATGGTGGCACGGCGACTACGTGGAGCTCACGGAGCACGACGGCGTAGTCATTCACGGCCGGTCGGACGCCACACTGAACCCGGGTGGCGTTCGTATTGGCACCGCGGAGATATACCGGCAGGTGGAACGCCTGGACGAGGTGGTGGAGAGTCTGGTCATTGGACAGCGGTGGGATGGGGACGAGCGCGTCGTCCTGTTCGTCCGGCTTCGCGAGGGTCTGTCGCTGACGGAGGCCCTTCGTGCACGGATCAGGCAGGCGATTCGTGAGAACGCCAGCCCCCGCCACGCCCCGGCGCGCATCGTTCAGGTCCCCGGGATTCCGCGCACCCGGAGCGGGAAGATCGTGGAGCTTGCGGTGCGCGACGTCGTTCATGGCCGGGAGGTGAAGAATATCGAGGCGCTGGCTAATCCGGACGCCCTGGAGTACTTCCGCGATCGGCAGGAACTCAGCGAGTGAGAGAGGGCGTGACACTCCGGGCGGCTGTTCGGGCTGACCTGATTGCTCATGCACGCGCGGACGTCCCGAACGAATGCTGCGGATTGCTGATCGGGCGCGGAGGGGTCATTGACGGATGCGTGCGGGCCCGGAACCTTCATCCCGCACCAGCGACGCGATACATCCTCGACCCCGCCATCCACATTGCGACCCGTCGGCAGTTGCGAGGAACGGGGCGGGAGGTGATCGGCTGCTATCACTCCCATCCGGCCGCCGCCGCCGTTCCGTCCGAGACGGACGTTGCGGAGGCTCACTATCCGGAGTTCGTCTGGCTGATCGTGTCACTTTCGGATGTGCGCGCTCCGGACATTGCCGCCTACCGGTTCGACAACGGCCGCTTCAGTCCGCTGGCTGTAGTGCCGGCCGCCTGACCGTCAATGCAGCTGACGTCGGGCAGATGACGGGGGCTTCATTGCTCGCCAGGACCAGATACCTCAGCGGCGGGAGCCCCGGGCGCGCGGGACCGCTGGCGCCTGGCTTCATAGAGCAGCACCGAAGCAGCAACGCTGACGTTCAGCGACGATGCGGACCCGGTGATAGGGATGCGAACCTGGACTCCACAGAGCTCCCGGTAGGCATGGCTCAACCCGCGCGTTTCGTTCCCGACCACGAGAACGGTCGGGAGCGTGAAGTCGTGATCTGCCGGCACCGTGGCGGCACGCTCATCCCCCCCGACCACCTGACACCTGCCGAGGCGTTCCCGCACGCCGTCGACCCAGGTGGCGACCTCGGCGTGTGACGGGACACTCACGACGGGCAGCGCGAAGAGAGACCCGCGGCTTGCGGTGATGACCGCCGGGTCGTACACGTCCACGCCGTGCCCGCTGATGATCAGACCCTGTGCGCCGAAGGCGTCACAGGACCGCATCAGCGTTCCCAGGTTGCCGGGGTTGGCCGGCCTGTCCATCACCACGACAAGCAGGTCCGAAGAGATCGGTATCCGCGCGAGACTCCCGGCCGGCATTCGCGCCAGCACCAGCAGCTCGGATCCCTCATCTCTGCGGCTGAGCGCCCGAAGAAAATCGGCGCTCATCTCCAGGCGATCGGCCTCGGTGTGGCGGACGATGTCCTCTGCCCAGGCCGATCGGGTGACGCCCTCCGCGTAGAGCACCGCCTCGACGGGCCAGCCGTGAGCGAGAGCGGTATCGATCGGCCTTACACCTTCGATCAGGAATGTCCCGCTGCGGTGACGCTTCTGCCTGTTCGAGAGGAGGCTCTCGAGCACCTGATACGTGCTGTTCCGCCGGGAGATCCGGAGCGTTCGAGGCATCCCCCGGGCGCTTACGGTCGCTTCGGCTGTGGGGCCGCGAACGGCAGCGTATCCGGGGTGACGCGCACTCCGCTCGTAAGCTTCAGCGGATACTTGCCCTCACCCCGGAACGTCATCTCGACGAAGAACGCGGTCCATCCTGCAGCCGGCGGCTCCACCCTGCCAATCCAGGTGTTTGGCCCCTGCGGCGTGAGCACCGTGCTGCGGAAGAGGGGTCCGAGCACGTCGAGCCGGAAGTTCCGTGCCTTCGGATTGGTGGCCTGCCAGAGCCGCACCTCGCTCGGCAGCTCCTTGGTCACCACCCGGATGGAGCCATCCTTCTCGAAGCTCCAGCGCACCTCCGGCCGCGGTGTGTTCGAGACGATGGAGGCGTAGAAGGCATGCAGCGTCTGGAGCGCGTCGGACTTCTCCATCGAGTGGGACGCATTCGGAACGTAGCGCAGATGTGTTTCGCCGGGAAGCTCCTTCACGTAGAACTGCGAGGAGTCCGGCAGGAAGAATTCGTCCCCCGTGCCGTTCAGCAGCATCTTCGGCAGGGTGAGGCGGTCCCGATACTCGTAGGGTTCCTCGATCTTCATGAGGGCGCGGAACTCCGGGGTCCCCATCCAGTCCATGATGCCGTGGTCCACGTAGTCCTCCACGGCGTTCGACCACTCGCCGTACGCCCTGTAGTGGTGCACGAACGAGGGCTCCACGTTGAGCAGGTCGATCACGGCGGGCGCAATGGCAATGACACGCTGATCCACGGCCGCCGTCGTCCAGGTCGTCCAGCCGCGCTTCGAGGCGCCGGACACCACGAAGCGCCCAACCTTGTTGCCTCCACCCTCGGGGGACGCAGCAAAGGCTGTGACCGCGTCCATCGCGCGAACGGCGCTCTTCGTCATCGGCAGACGGGCCGGCCAGCGCTCATCGCCCGTCCGCAGGAACTTGTCCCACGTGTAGGCGATGAAGTCGTCCTCGACCCGGGGCTTGCGCGCGGGATCGTCGGTGAACACCACCGGCTGGTTCGGGACCAGGCGGAGCTCCGCGGTGACGGTGCCGGTATCGCGGGCGGCATCGAGCAGCCAGCCCGGCGGGCTGGACGGCGGCTTCCGATCGTTACTGCCGCCGGTGATGTAGAGCAGCCCGACGTCGCTCCTCACGGTCGCCGGCCGCACGACGGTGATCCAGTGCGTCCAGAGGGGACGCTCGACTTCCTTCTCGGTCAGCCATCGCTGCGACGTCATCTCGAGCAGGGTGGCTGTCGCCCCTTCCGCGGGCAACTCGCGCAGGACCTTCCAGCCAAAGCTGGGGTCAGGCGCGGCAACATACCTGTCGAGCGCCGTCTCCGTGCCGGGTGCTGGCGCGCGCACCGGCGCCTGGCCGGGGACCGCCAGCAGCGCCAGCGGCAGTGCGACTGCCAGTCCCGCCAGAACCTGTGACGTGTATCGATGCCTCATCCGGGCGATTATAGCGACACAGTCGAAGTGCCAAAATTGCCAAGAATGGCAGAATGCCAGCCTTCCGGCCGGCCCGGCACTTTTGGCAATCTTGGCACTTTTGGCAATCGTGGCAATCTTCCCGCCGCTGGCGGTAGACTGCAGGCAAGCATGCTCCGTCCTGCCGCCAGGCAATCCCGACGTCTGAAGAGACGATCATGAGCAACAGTTCCGTTCCCCGACGCGAATTCATCAGAACCGTCAGCGCAGCGACTGCTGCCACCGCGCTGTCGTATTCACGAATCCTCGGCGCCAACGACCGCGTGCAGATGGGACTCATCGGCTGTGGCGGACGCGGCGTCGGGAACATGGGCAATTTCCTGAAGCTCGGCAACAACGATTTCGTCGCATTCTGCGATCCGTACGGGACGTACATGGACAAGGCCCGCGCCTCGGGCACCGCGCAGGCGAAGACCTTCACGGATCATCGGGCACTGCTCGAGATGAAGGGCCTGGATGCCGTCATGGTCGCCACTCCCGACCACTGGCACAAGGACATCACCATCGATGCGCTGAACGCGGGCAAGGACGTTTACGTCGAGAAGCCGCTGACGCTGCGGAACGAAGAGGGACCGGAGATCATCAAGGCGGCCCGGCTGAACAAGCGCATCTGCCAGGTCGGGATGCAGCAGCGCTCGGGCAAGCACTACATCCAGGCGAAAGAGGAGTACTTCGACACCGGGAAGCTCGGGAAAGTCACCCTGGTGCGGACGTGGTGGCACGGGAACTCCTGGCACCTTCGGAAGGCGCCGGCGGAGCTGCAGGCACAGCCGGCAAATCTCGACTGGACCCGCTTCGTGGGGCCGATCGCGTGGCGCGACTACGACCCGCAGCAGTTCTACAACTGGCGGGCGTATCTCGACTACGGCGGGGGGCAGATCACGGACCTCTTCACCCACTGGATCGACGTCGTCCACATGTTCATGGGGCAGGACATCCCCGTGTCTGCCGTCGCCTCTGGCGGGGTCTATCACTACAAGGATGGGCGCACGGCGCCTGACACGATTCACGTGCTGCTGGAATATCCTGCCCCGTTCACGGCCACTTTCGAGGCGACCCTGGTGCCGGGCATCACCGGCGCGGGGATCGAATTCTGCGGCACCGAAGGGAGGTTGTCGATCACGCGCGGCAGCTATGAATTCCATCCCGTGCCGGTGCGGACGGCAGGGCAGCCGGGGGGGGAGCCGGAGCCCACGATCGTGCGCGCGTCGAGCAGCCTGGACCAGGACCACATGGGGAACTTCATCGAGTGCGTGAAGTCGCGCAAGCTGCCGAACGGCGACGTGCTCATCGGGCATCGCTCCGCGCAGGCCTCACACCTCGGCAACATCGCATACCTCGAGAAGCGGCGGATCGCCTTCGACGCGGTCCGCGAGCAGATCCTGCCGGCCTGAGCCAGGATGGAATCTACAACCTCCGCCGCCGTGGCCCTCACCACGGCCACGGCTGCGGACGTCGACGTCGATTTGATCTTCGTCCCGCTGTTCGAGGATGAGATGCCCGGGGCGGCCTTGCCGGGCCTCGACGAGGGCACGGGCGGGATGCTGGGACGAGCGGTCGAAAGCGGCGAGTTCCGGGGGCGCCCGTACCAGCTTTACCTGACGCCACTGAACGACCAGTGGCGGGCCGGCCGCGTGGGGGTGATCGGCGCCGGTAAAGCCAGAGAGTTCGATACGGACCGGCTGAGGAAGCTCGCCTCGGCCGCGGCCCTCGCGGCTCGCGAGCGTCGTGTCCCGCGCATTGCCTTCCTCAATCGACACTCAGGTGCGCCTGACGAAGGCGTGCAGGCGATCACAGAAGGGCTCGTGCTCGCCCGCTTCAGCGGGGATACCTACAAGAGTGGCGAGCGCTCGGCTCCACCAGTGGAGGAGGCCCTGGTCATCTCAGCTCACGGGGGTGCGGCGCTCGAGGGCGCGCTCGAGCGGGGGCGGGTGCTGGGGGAATCCTGCAATCTCGCCAGGGAGCTCTGCAACGAGCCATCGAACGTCCTGACCCCGTCGATCTTTGCCGGACGGGGTGAGGCTATCGCCCGCGAAGGGGGGCTGCAGGTAGAGGTGCTGGACGAGGAGGCCATTACCAGCCTTGGGATGGGGCTTCTCCTTGGCGTTTCGCGCGGCAGCTCGGAACCGCCACGGGTGCTCGTCATGCGGCACGCACCTGCCGGCACGCCGGCCCGGCCGGTGCTGGGGCTCGTCGGCAAGGGTGTGACGTTCGACACCGGGGGGATCTCCATCAAGCCTGCAGACGGTATGGACCGGATGAAGGACGACATGTCCGGAGGGGCGGCGGTGATCGGGGCCATGCGCGCCATATCGCTCCTGAAAGCCCCCATCAACGTGGTGGGGGTCGTCCCGATGAGCGAGAACATGCCCGGCGGGCGGGCGATCAAGCCCGGGGACGTCCTGACGGGCGCTGGCGGAAAGACGGTCGAGGTTCTGAACACGGATGCCGAGGGAAGGCTGCTGCTCGGGGACGGCCTGTGGTACGCCCGGCACCTCGGCGCCACACACCTCGTCGATGCCGCGACCCTCACAGGCGCGATCGTCGTCGCGCTCGGCAAGGCGGCCTCCGGGCTCTTCGGCCAGCCCGATGGGTGGGTGGAGGCCGTCCGTCGCACCGCGCTTCGCGCTGGGGACCGCTGCTGGCCGATGCCGCTCTACGAGGACTATCGCGAGCAGATCAAGAGCGAGATTGCCGACATGGTCAACACCGGCGGACGTCCGGCGGGTGCCTGCACGGCGGCCATGTTCATCAGGGAATTCGTTGACGACCTGCCGTGGGTGCACTTCGATATTGCCGGGACGGCATGGGCCGAGGAGGCACGTGCCTGGCAGGGGAAGGGGCCCACGGGAGTGGCGGTCAGAACGCTGGCCGAGCTGGCCTTTACCAGCGCAGAATGGTAGGAACCGAAGCCTTTCCGCAGGTGTCTAACATACAGTGCAGTCCGCCCAGCCCATCATCGTCCGGGTCGTCGAGGAGCCGCTGCGAACGACGAACGTTGCCGATGTTCTCATCGGGGCCCTTGGCCTCGCGGGGGTGATGACCCTGTCGGCCCTCCTCCTCGGGCTGACGCTCGGCGGGCTCCTCATTGCGTGGAAACGGCTTCGAGCCAGGTACAACCTCGAACCTGATGAGGACGCCCACGCGATGCGCGTCACCCCTTCGTCCTCGACCCCCTGAACCGTCCGGGCACTTTTACTCGAGGGCGGCTATCGCCCGCACCCCCTTCAGCGACCGCTGGTATCTCAGCACCCCTTCGAGCAGCGACTCCGCGATCTGCTGCCGGTAGGCCGGGCTCTTCAGCAGCGCCGCTTCCTCCTTGTGGGTGACGAACGAGATTTCAGCCAGCACGCTCGGCATCGAGGCCCCGATAAGGACGACGAAGGGAGCCTGCTTCACCCCGAGATCCCGCACATCCTTGTTGCGCGCGCTGAGCCGCTTCACCATCGACTGCTGCACCATCGATGCAAAATCCCGGGACTCGTCGATCTTGTTGTTGAGCGCGATCGCGCGCACGATCGTCGGCAGGCTGTGCATCGTCCGACCGGATGCGGAGTTCTCGCGTGCAGCGACAGCCTCCGCCTCGCGATTCGAAGCAAAGTTCAGGAAGTACGTCTCGATTCCGCGCGCATTCATATTGCGGCTCGCATTGGCGTGAATCGACAGGAACAGGTCGGCCCCCTCGCGATTGGCGATCGCCGTGCGCTCCTCCAGCGGGACGAACACATCCTTGTCCCGGGTCAGCGTCACCTCCATCCCAGGCTGCTTCTCGAGCAGCGCCCGAAGCCTGAGGGTGACGTCGAGCACGAGCTCCGACTCGCTGATGCCGTTGGCCTTCGCCCCCGGATCGTGCCCGCCATGCCCCGCGTCGAGGACGATGCGGGAGACACCGAGGCCGAGCTGCCGCGCGATGGAGAACTGGCCGTTCGCGTTGGTCGACGGAGAGGCCGGCGGGGGGGCAAGGGGCGGGGCAGCAGCCGGAGCTACCGGGCGGGCAATCAGGGGCACCGGCTCCTTGGCTGCAGCGGTCAGTAGGTCAGACGAGGGAGCCGCGGGCGGTGAGGCGGGTCGCGCCGCGGTGCTCGAACGCCGAAAGTCCACAACCAGACGGAATGGGCTGTACAACGTGAAAACGCTGTAATCCTCCACGTCCTTGAGATCCATCACGATTCGAGTGGTGTCCCGTGGATGCCGGCCGAAGCGCACTTCACGAACGATGTCGTCGCCGAACTTCACCGTGGCATCCTGCAGCGAAAGGATGGTGCGGGTGTTCCTCAGATCGAAGAACACCCGGCGCGGGTTCTCGAGCCGCTCCGTGCGATACAGCGACTCGCCGTCCATCTCGATGCTGATGCGCACGCCGTCCGGGAGATCCGTGCGCCGGATATCGCGGATTGTGACGACCGACGATCCGGCCTCGTCGGTCGAAGACGGCGCCTCCCGCACCTCCGGAACTGCCGATGGCTCCACGAGAACCGGGAGAGCTGCCGGCCGCTCGATGGCTGCCGGGGGGACTGCAGCAAGTGGAGGTGGCGCCGGAGCGGGTGTGGACGCGGCCCCCCTCGGTGCCGCCTTGGCGGCCGGCGGAGCAGGGGAGGGGGCCGCCCGAGCGGTTTCCACCTGCCGCAGGGCGTCGGCGGCTCGCGCCACCAGCGAGCTCGACGGATACTGCGTCCGGAGCTGTTCAAGGAGCCGCAACGCCGTCTGCCGGTCTGCGGGCTGGCCGAACCGCTCGAATGCCAGCAGCGCGAGATTCGCTCCCTGCCACAGCGCGTTGTCGGAATACCCGCTGCGCGGGTAGCGCCGCACCACCCCCTCGTACGCCGCGACCACGCGGCGGATCTGGATCACCGTCACCCGGTTGGCCGCGTCGCGCAGCTCCCGCTCCCGCCCGAGCGCACGCGTATACAGGCTATGCGCAGATTCGGCGGCTTCGAGATCCGGCACGGGGAGCAGCGTCGCCGCGACCAGCACGGCCATCGTCCAGGCGGCGGCATGTGTCAGAAAACGTGTACGCATAACGGCTCCGGAGACTCAGCGCAGCTGCGCGTCGACTTCCTCGAAGTAATCGGCCTTGACGAGCACCTCGCGCGCCTTGCCTCCCGCAGCAGCGGAGACGAGCCCTTCGGCTTCCATCATGTCGACCAGCCGTGCAGCCCGGCTGAAGCCGATTCGCAGGCGCCGCTGCAAGTAGGAAATGGAGGCCTGCCCGCTCGACACCACAATCCGCGCGGCATCGTCGTACAGGTCGTCCTTCTCGAACTCGAGCTCATTGCCCGCTCCCTTCTCTTCGGCCGTGATCGTGTCGTCGTACGTCGGCTTGCCCTGCTTCCTGAGGAAGCTTGCCAGGCGCGCGCTCTCCTGTTCGGAGATGTACGGGCCGTGGAGGCGCACGAAGCGCGAGGACGCAGGGGGGAGGAAGAGCAGATCCCCCTTGCCGAGCAACTGCTCCGCTCCGTTCCCGTCGAGGATGGTGCGGGAGTCGATCTTGGACGATACCCGGAAGGAGATCCGGGCGGGGAGGTTGGCCTTGATCAACCCGGTGATGACGTCCACCGACGGACGCTGCGTTGCGAGGATCAGGTGGATGCCGACTGCACGCGCCATCTGCGCCAGCCGCGCGATCGATTCCTCGACCTCGTTGCCGGCCACCATCATCAGATCCGCCAGCTCGTCGATGAGCAGCACGATGAACGGCAGCGGCTTGACCTCGTTGCCCTTCTGGTCCGTCACCGGCTCGTTCTTTTCGGCCTGGGCGAGCTTCAGATTGCGGTTGTACTGCTCGATGTTCCGGACGCCGACGGCCGCCAGGGTCTTGTAGCGCTCTTCCATCTCGCG
>Ga0183260_10000192_pt1 | contig 47342 bp, 43 predicted proteins | sample AntDrymUQ4972206_2_FD_129768 | JGI IMG/M metagenome (GOLD analysis project Ga0183260, IMG submission 129768) | Polar desert sand microbial communities from Dry Valleys, Antarctica - metaG UQ497 (22.06) (version 2) (version 2) | ecosystem: Environmental > Terrestrial > Soil > Desert | place... | reverse complement strand
TGGAAGTACAAGGAGGAGTCGACCAGCGGAACCGACAGCGAGCGCAGCACCGCCAAGGGCGAGACGCCTGGCAAGCAGAGCGACATGGTCTGGCTGCGACAGCTTCTCGACTGGCAGCACGAGGCCGAGGACCCCACGGAGTTCCTGGACTCGCTGCGTTTCGAGATCAACTCCGGGGAGGTGTACGTCTTCACACCCCGCGGCGACGTCATCGCATTGCCGGCCGGGTCGACGTCGGTCGACTTTGCGTACGCCATCCACACTGAAGTCGGTCACCGCTGCGTCGGCGGGCGCGTTAACGGTCGGCTCGTACCGCTGGAGTCCCCGCTCGAAAACGGCGACGTCGTCGAGGTGTTCACCTCCAAGGCCCAAAATGCCGGCCCCAGTCGTGACTGGTTGACCTTCGTCAAGAGCCCCCGAGCGCGGACGAAGATCCGGCAGTGGTTCACCAAGGAGCGTCGCGAGGAGGCGATCGAACAGGGCAAGGAGTCCATCGCCCGGCTGATGCGCAAAGAGGGTGTGCCGTTGCAGCGGTTGCTCAGCCACGAGTCGCTGCAACTGGTCGCCGAGGAGCTGCGCCTGGTCGACGTCTCGGCTCTGTACGCGGCGGTCGGTGAGGGCAACGTCGGTGCGCAGAGCGTCGTCCGGCGGATCATCGACCTGCACGGCGGGGAGGAAGGCTCGGTCGAGGACCTGGCCGAAGCGGTCGTGCTCCCCAAGCAGTCGGAGCGGCGCCGTCCGCGCGGTGACGCAGGGGTGATCGTCCGCGGCACCAGCGACCTGCTGGTCAAGCTGGCGCGATGCTGCACGCCGGTGCCAGGCGATGCGATCGTCGGTTTCGTCACCCGCGGTGCGGGGGTGTCGGTGCACCGCGGCGACTGCCCGAACGTCAAAGACCTCTCGAACCAACCCGAGCGGATGATGGAAGTCGAATGGGCGCCGACCTCGTCGAGCGTCTTCTTGGTCGCCATCCAGGTGGAAGCGCTGGACCGGGCTCGGTTGTTGTCCGACATCACCCGCGTGCTGTCCGACCACCACGTCAACATCTTGTCCGCAACGGTGCAGACCGGACGTGACCGCGTTGCCAAGAGCCAGTTCACGTTCGAGATGGGCGAGCCCAAGCACCTCGGGCACGTTCTCAAAGCCGTTCGTACCGTCGACGGGGTCTTCGACGTTTACCGCGTCACCCAATGACTGGCTAGGGAGTGAAGTCGGTGAGAGCTTGGCGGGCTTGGACGAGCCACGCTTCCCGGGCCTCGATGGCTGCGCCGGTGTCCCGCACGGTGCGGTCGTCACCGGCTGCCGCGGCCTGGTCGCGACGGGAGCGCAGATCGGCGAGCGACGACTCCAGCTGAGCCACCGTGTCGGCTGCTCGAGCGCGGCCCTCCGGGTTCGAATGCTTCCAGCGATCCTGCTCCAAGCGCCGCACCGCCTCCTCGACGGCCCGCATCCGACCCTCCAGCACCTGCATGTCTTCGCGGGGGACCTTGCCGGCCGCCTCCCACCGATCGGCCAGATCGCGCAGGGCGGCCCGGGCATGGCCGACGTCGGTCACCGGCAACAGCGCCTCAGCCGCGGTCAGAATCTGCCGTTTCACCTCGGCGTTGGCTGCGAACTGCTTGTCCTGGGCGGCGTGGGACTCGTCGCGGGCGCGAAAGAAGCTGTCCTGCGCGGCGCGGAACTGCCGCCACAGCTTGTCGTCCACCCCGCGTGGCGCCGGGCCGGCGGCCTTCCAGCGGTTCATCAGGTCGCGGTACGCCCGCGACGTCGCGCCCCAGTCGGTCGAGTCCGTCAGCTCCTCGGCCTCGGCCACCAGTCTCTTCTTGGTCACGGCGGCGGCCTCGCGCTGCTCGTTCTGCTCGGCGAAATGCTGTTTGCGACGGCGGCTGAACGCCGTACGCGCCGCCGAGAAGCGGCGCCACATGGCCTCGTCCACCGCCTTGTCGAGGCGCGGCAACACCTTCCACTCGTCGAGCAGTGCGCGCAGCCGGACGACGCCCGCGCGCCAGTCGTCGCCCCGCGCGATCCGCTCGGCTTCTCCGGTGATCCGTTCCTTGGCGGCTTTGGCCTCATCGAGCTGTCGGGCCTTGGTCGCCTTCCGCTCCTCGCGTTGTGACGCCACCACCGGTTCGAGCGCGTCGAGCCGCTCGGTCAGCGCCGCGAGGTCGCCGACCGCGGGTGCCGTCCTCACGGTGTCCCGCAGACTGGCGATCGAGGAAGTCGCGTCGCGCGGGGACAGCGTCGCTGTTCGTACCCGCCGCTCGAGCAGGTCGACCTCGACGCCCAAACCCTCGTAGCGGCGCACGTAGAAGGCGATTGCCTCCGCCGGGTCCCCACCAGGCCACTGTCCGACGACGCGCTCGCCGTCGGAGGTGCGGACAAGGACCGTTCCGTCCTCAGCCACCCGACCCCATTGCGTCGGCTCGCTCACCTCAGCCCCCGGACGAGCAACACGGCGACCCCTATCACTGCCACACCGGCGACCAGCACGGCCAGCGCCAGCCGTCGGCGACGGGCGCGTCGCTGCTGCTCGGCGCGGCGACGCTGTTGGCGCAGGTAGTGCTCGCGGGCCAGCTGGCGACGACGCTGTTTGCTACTCACCACAGTGCGCAAGTGTAAGAGCCGTTCGCGGCAACGACCCCGGACCGCGACAGTCGCAACCGTTTCGTAGCCTTGCCCCCATGCTGATCGCCGGGTTCCCCGCCGGTCCGTGGGCGACCAACTGCTACGTGGCCGCCACCGGGCCGGGCACCGAGTGCGTCATCATCGACCCTGGGAAGGACGCGATGACCGGCGTCTCCGACGTCGTACGTGAGCACCGGCTCAAGCCGGTGTCGGTCCTGCTCACCCACGGTCACATCGATCATGTGTGGTGTGTGGTCCCGCTCACCGGCAGCTTCGAGTCACCCGCGTACCTACATCCTGACGACCGGCACCTGCTGACCGACCCCATGTCGGGGATTTCCCCGGAGTCGGCGGGAATGCTGCGTGGTGCCGGCTACTCGTTCGCCGAACCGGATGACGTACGGGAGCTGCGCGACGGCATGGTGTTGGAGCTGGCCGGACTCACCCTGAGCGTCGATCACGCCCCCGGGCACACCGCCGGCTCGGTGACGTTCCGATCACCGCTCGATGGCGACCGGGACGTTCCGGAGGTGCTGTTCTCCGGGGACGTCCTCTTCGCTGGGTCCATCGGACGAACCGATCTCCCTGGCGGCGACCACCCGACGATGCTGCGTACCCTCGCGGCGAAGGTGCTTCCGCTCGATGACCGCATCGTGGTGTTGCCGGGCCACGGCCCGCGGACGACGATCGGCGCCGAGCGGCGCAGCAACCCGTTCCTCGCGCAGGTCGCACCTGCTGCCCCGGCTCGAGGTCTGTGAGCGTGGCGCGACCCAGCTCGCTCTCCGGGTTCCCGGAGTTCTTGCCCAGCCAGCGCGCCGTGGAGCTCGCCGTCATCGACGCCCTGCGAGAGACCTTCGAGCTGCACGGCTTCGGCTCGATCGAGACCCGTTCCGTCGAACAGCTTGACCAGCTGCTCCGCAAGGGCGATACGTCACACGAGGTCTACGTGCTGCGCCGGTTGCACGCCGAGGACTCCGACTCCGGGCTCGGCCTGCACTTCGACCTGACGGTGCCGCTGGCCCGGTACGTGCTCGAGCACGCCAGCCGCCTGGAGTTCCCGTTCCGGCGCTACCAGATCCAACGCTGCTGGCGTGGTGAACGGCCTCAGGAAGGGCGCTACCGGGAGTTCACCCAGGCCGACATCGACATCATCGGCCGAGACGTGCTGTCCGCGGACGCCGATGTCGAGGTCACGACGGTCATGGCGGAAGCGCTCAGTCGGCTGCCGCTGCCCCCGGTGACCTTGCAGATCAACAACCGGAAGCTGATCGAGGGGTTCTACCTGGGTCTCGGCATCGACGACACCGCAGCGGTCATGCGGGCTGTCGACAAGCTCGACAAGGTCGGCCCCGATGGCGTGCTGGGACTGCTGGCAGCGGCAGGGCTCAGCACCGCGCAGTCCGGAGCCTGCGCCGCCCTGGCACAGATTCGCGCCAATGACACCTCATTCACTGACTCGGTCACTCGGCTGGGCGTCACGCATCCACTGCTGGACGAGGGTCTCCAGGAGCTGGCAACGGCGATGGCGGCGGTCGCGCCGACCAACACCGACACCTTCACGGTGGTGGCCGACCTGAGCATCGCGCGCGGGCTGGACTACTACACGGGAACCGTTTTCGAAGGCCGGACCGCCGAGCACGGGAGCTTGTCGATCTGCGCCGGTGGCCGCTACGACGCGCTGGCCGGTGACGGTCGATCCACCTACCCGGGCGTCGGGATATCCCTCGGGATCACGAGGCTGCTGGCCCCGCTGATCGCCCGCGGGCTGCTCGATACCGACCGCAGCGTGCCGTCCTGCGTTCTGGTTGCGTTGCCCAGCGAGGACTCCCGACCGCTCAGCCTCGACGTTGCCCGGCGGCTCCGGGCTCGCGGCATCCCCACCGAGCTGGCGCCGTCAGCGGCGCGCTACGGCAAGCAGATCCGCCACGCCGAGCGCCGGGGCATCCCGTACGTCTGGTTCCCCGCCGGCGATGAGCCGGGGACCAGTGATGAGGTCAAGGACATCCGGTCGGGTGACCAGCAGCCGGCGGATGCGTCGAGCTGGCTGCCACCGGCGCGGGATCTGCGCCCGCAGATCGTCCGGGGGAAGTCGACGTGATCCGCACCCACCCAGCCGGGACACTACGGGCGGAGCACGTCGGCGCGACGGTGACGCTGGCCGGATGGGTGGCCCGCCGTCGCGACCACGGCGGCGTCGCCTTCATCGACCTGCGGGACAGCAGCGGCGTGGCCCAGGTCGTGATCCGCGATGAGGAGGCCGCCCGCCCGTTGCGGGGCGAGTTCTGCATCACGGTGGTCGGTGAGGTGACGGCTCGGCCGGAGGGGAACGCCAATCCTGGCCTGCCGACCGGGGACGTCGAGGTGCTGGCCGGCGCTGTCGTGGTGCTCTCGGAGTCGGCGCCGCTGCCGTTCCCGGTAGAGGAGCACTCCGTGACGCCGGTCAACGAGGAGATCCGGCTGCGACACCGCTACCTCGACCTGCGCCGGGCCGAGATGGCTGCCAACCTACGGCTGCGGGCGACGACCACCCGCATCATCCGCGACGTGATGGCCGAGCGCGACTTCCTCGACATCGAGACGCCCTACCTCACCCGCTCCACCCCGGAGGGGGCCCGCGACTTCCTGGTCCCGGTACGACTGCAGCCGGGTAGCTGGTACGCACTGCCGCAGTCACCGCAGCTGTTCAAGCAACTGCTGATGGTCGCCGGATTCGAACGCTACTTCCAGATCGCTCGGTGCTTTCGGGACGAGGACTTCCGCGCCGACCGGCAGCCGGAGTTCACCCAGCTCGATCTCGAGTGGAGCTTCTGCGACGTCGACGACATCATCGCGTTGACCGAAGAGATCCTGGTACGGATCTGGGAGCGGGTACTCGGCCACCGGATCCGCATACCGATTCCGCGGATGACCCACGCCGAAGTCATGTGGCGTTTCGGGATCGACCGGCCGGACCTGCGGTTCGGTTGCGAGCTGGTCGACTTCACCAACTACTTCGCAGACACGCCATTCCGCGTGTTCAAACCACAGGGCGACGACTGGCACGTGGGTGCCGTGGTCATGCCGGGCGGCGCGAGCCAGAGTCGCCGGGCACTCGACGGGTGGCAGGAATGGGCCCGCTCCCATGGTGCAAGAGGGCTGGCGTACGTGCTCGTCGGAGACGATGGTGAGCTGGGTGGCCCGGTGGCGAAGAATCTCTCCGACGACGAGCGCACCGGCCTGGCGGCGCACGCTGGCGCGGACCCCGGTGACTGCGTCTTCTTCGCCGCCGGGCGGCGAGCCGACGCGCTCGGACTGCTGGCCGCTGCCCGGCAGGAGGTGGGGGAGCGTTGCGGTCTCATCGACACCAGCCGCTGGGAGTTCGTGTGGGTGGTCGAGGCACCGATGTTCGAGCGCACCGAGCGTCCGGACGGCAGCGCCGGGTGGACCGCGGTCCATCACCCCTTCACCGCGCCGACGGCAGAGCATGCCGGCTCCTTCGCGGCCACTCCTGGCGAGGCGCTGTCCCACGCGTACGACATCGTGCTCAACGGGACCGAGCTCGGCGGCGGCTCCCTGCGTATCCATCGGTCCGACATGCAGCGGCAGGTCTTCGACGTCATCGGGCTGAGTGAGGCCGAGGCGCGCTCGCAGTTCGGGTTCCTGCTGGAAGCATTCGAGTACGGTCCACCGCCGCATGGTGGGATTGCCCTGGGCGTCGATCGACTGTGCGCGCTGCTCGCTGGAGTGGACTCGATCCGCGACGTCATCGCCTTCCCCAAGACCGCATCCGGCGGCGATCCGCTCACCGGCGCGCCCGCGCCGATCACGCCCGCACAGCGTCGTGAGGCGGGTGTCGACGGCGCTCCGGCTGCCTCGAGAGCGCCCCTGAGCTGAGCGGGGACCGCGTAAGCGTTTCGAGATCGTTACCTTTGTGTGTCCTACCGGTGGACCCAGGTCGTCTAGAGTCCGGACGGCGCAACCGCTACGCGAGCGCCGAGACGAGGTGAGCTATGGCACTGACGCCACTTGAGGCGGAACGCTCGGACAGGGCTCCGCTGGCGTCCCCGGACGCACCCGCCGCGAAGAATATCGCGGGTCGCTCACCGATGAAGATCGCGTTCGACCGGTTGCGCTCGGACAAGGTGGCGGTCGTCTCCACCGCAATTGTGCTGTTCTTCATCCTGGTGGCGATCTTTGCCCCGCTCATCGTCAAGATCTTCGGTGTCGAGCTGCGTGCCAGGCCCGGCAGCGAGGCTCTCAACATCTTCACCGGATACGGCCTGATCGGTCCTCCGGAGCACAGTTTCACCTGGGAGGCGCCGCTGGGGCTGCAGCCCAACACCGGGAACGACCTGCTGGCGGAGTGGGTCTACGGTGCCCGTACCTCGCTCGAGGTCGCCACCATCGCCACCGTGACCACCACCATCGTGGGAATCGTCGTCGGCCTGATCGCCGGCTTCGCCCGCGGCTGGCTCGACCGGATCATCTCCTTCATCCTCGACCTGTTCTTGTCGTTCCCGTTCCTGCTCGGTGCGCTCACGCTGGCGCCGATCATCGTCAACCGGTACGCCACCAGCGAGGGAGCGCTCGACAAGGCACAGTTCTTCTCGCTGATCTTCGTTCTCACGTTCTTCGGCTGGATGGGTCTGGCGCGACTCGTCCGCGGCGAGGTGCTGTCGCTGCGGGAACGGGAGTTCGTCCAGGCGGCCCGGGTCATCGGAGTCCCGACCCGCGCGATCCTGTTCCGCGAGCTGCTGCCCAACCTTGTCGCCCCGATCGTGGTTTCGATCTCGCTCGGCCTGCCCGCCTTCGTGACCGCGGAGGCCGGTCTGGCGTACCTGGGCATCGGGCTGACCAGCCGGCCGTCGTGGGGCCAGACCATCAACCGGGCCATCGGCTACTTCGAGGCGTACTGGCTCTATCTGTGGGCGCCGGTCATCGGCGTCATGCTGCTGGTGCTCGCGCTCAATCTGTTGGGCGACTCGGTTCGAGACGCCTTCGATCCCAAGACTCGACGGTGACCATCGTGGTCGCCCGAGGAAGCAACACACCCAGGAAGGGGTACTACATGTACTGGAAGAGGCCCATGGCCGCGGTAAGCGTTTTGGCGCTCACTGCCCTGGCCGCTTGCGGGGGCGGGGATGATGACGGTGAAACTAGCACCGGCGGTCCCTCCGACTCCGAGACGTCATTCATCGAAGGCGGTGGCTCCGGACAAGGTCAGAACGCCGACGCACCGGTCCCGGTTCCCGAGATCGAGGGTGCGGTGGCTGGTGGCGACATCGACGTCGTGTCGATCTCCGGCCTGACAACGATGCACCCGTCCGAGGCGTACTACGTCAACACTGCGTCCATCCTGTCCAACCTGGTGGTGCGGTCGTTGACGCAGTACATCTATGACGCAGAGGCCAAGCAGATGGTGCTGGTGCCCGACCTGGCCACCGACCTGGGCACGCCCAACGACGACTTCACCGAGTGGACTTTCACGCTGCGTGACGGCATCAAGTATGAGGACGGCAGCCCGGTCACAGCGGAGGACATGAAGTTCGGCATCCTGGCCTCGTTCGACCGTGACACCTTCCCCGACGGCGCGGCGTACTCGAACGACTACTTCCTCAACGGCGACAAGTACAAGGGGCCCTACTCCGACCCACAGGGTGACTGCGACTGCGTCACGGTCAGTGGCAACGACATCACCATCAAGATGGCCGCGCCGTTCCCGGACATGCCGTACTGGGGTGCGTTCCCGGCGATCAGCCCGATCCCGGAGGCCAAGGCCAAGGACCCGAACGCCTACGCCCGGCACCCACTGGCGACCGGCCCGTACAAGTTCGGCGACTACAAGCCCGGTGACACGCTGGAGCTGGTGCGCAACGACCAGTGGGACCAGAGCACCGACGCGGCCCGGCATGCGTACCCGGACTCGTACAACATGGACTCCAACACCCCCTCGGCGACGATCGACCAAACGATCCTGGCCGACCAGGGCGACGCCCAGACCATGATGACCTACGACAACGTGCTGGCACCCGACCTGGCGAAGGCCAAGCAGTCCGGCAACCTGGTCACCGGTGGCGTGCCATGCACTGCCTTCTGGTACCCAGACCTTCGCAAGCCGGAGTGGAAGGACATCAACGTCCGCAAGGCACTCGGACTGTCCTACTCCTACGCCGACTCGTGGCTGGCGGCCGGTGAGATCATCGGCGTGACCCGAATCCCGGGCACCACGATCCAGCCTCCCGGCATCCCGAGCCGGCCCGAGGAGTACGACGTCTTGGGCAACGGCGGTGAGCGTCCCGACACCGAGCAGGCCAAGCAGCTGCTCACCGATGCGGACGCTCTGGGCACCGAGGTGAGTTTCTACTACGTGACCAGCGACCCGTTGTCGGTGGACGCGAAGAACGCCAACGTCAAGACCCTCACCGAGGCGGGCTTCGAGCCCAAGCCGGTGGCGGTCGCCGACTCCACGGCTGCGGCGGAGATGCGGGCCGACCCGAACGCTCCGCTGAACCTGCGCTCGGGTGGTTGGTGCTCGGACTGGCCGTCGGGCGCTTCGTGGATGCCACCGCTGTTCGGCCCCACGGGCGGGGCGAACTACTCCTACTTCGACGAGAAGGCCGTCAACACCCAGATCAAGGAGATCCAGACGGCCCCGATCGACGAACAGGCTGACCTGTGGGCGGCGCTGGATGAGGAGATCATGACGAAGTACTACCCGGTCGTGAACCTCGGCTACTACGGGGCGGCGATGTTGCACGGTTCGGCGATTCAGGGCTTCCTGAATGACGACGTGTTCGGCATGCCGACCTGGAAGGACATTCACGTCCAGGAGTGATGTAACCAGTTTGGAAATGCTGGTGAGGGCGGGCCGCCGGTCCGCCCTCACCAGCGCCCGTTGAGCAGGAGGAGCCGCCATGTTGGGCTACATCATCCGCCGCCTGATCTCAGCGGTGCTGGTCGTGATCATCACCTCGATGCTGGTGTTCGCGCTGTTCTTCTACGGACCTAGCAACCCCGGCCAGGCGCTGTGCTCCTCGAACCGCTGCACGCCGGAACGGGTGGAGAACATCAACAAGGCGCTGGGCTTCAACGACCCGGTCACCACCCAGTACGCGGAATGGGCGAAGGGCGTCTTCGCCGGTCGGACGGTCGACTTCGGTGGCGCGCCCATCGACTGCCCGGCTCCGTGCTTCGGGGTCTCCTACCAGGACCGGGTCCCCGTCACCGAGACTCTCAGCGAGCGCTTCCCGGCCACCTTGTCGCTGGCGATCGGCGGCTCGTTCATCTTTCTTCCCCTGGGGCTCGTGCTCGGCGTGCTTGCCGCCAGAAAGCGGGGCACCTCCATCGACCGCGGACTGGTGGGATCGTCGCTGATTCTGAGCTCCATCCCCTATTACCTGGTAGGCCTCATGGCCTACCTCTACATCGTGGTCTTCTGGGGGTTGCTGCCGTCGAGCGACTACAACCCGATCACCGAGAACCCCTGGAAGTGGTTCACCGGATTGTTGCTGCCTTGGATCATCCTGGGCATCTACAACTCGACGGCGTACGCCCGCTTCAGCCGCGGGTCGATGCTGGAGTCTTTGGGTGAGGACTATGTGCGGACCGCCCGCGCGAAGGGCCTCACCGAGCGGAGGATCGTCGTCAAGCACGCGCTGCGGGCCGCGATCGTGCCCGTGCTCACCATCTTCGGGCTGGATTTCGCTGGGCTGCTCGCCGGGACCGTCTTCACGGAGTACATCTTCAGTATCAACGGCATCGGGCGCACCGCCTTGTTGGCCATCAACAACCAGGACTTCCCGATCATCGCCGCCACCGTGCTGGTCGCCGCGGCCTTTGTTGTCCTGGCGAACCTGGTTGTGGATATCCTCTACAGCGTGGTCGACCCGAGGGTGCGTCTGACATGACTTCGTCGACTCAGCGCCGCGAGGACATCAGCGCCAGCCGGGTGCCCGGTCGCGAGGAGCCGTACCTGGTTGTCGAGGACCTTTCCGTCAAGTTCCCGACGGCCGACGGCCTGGTCCAGGCCGTCTCCGACCTCAGCTACACCGTCGAGCAGGGCAAGACACTGGGCATCGTCGGTGAGTCGGGGTCGGGCAAGTCGGTCTCCAGCATGGCGGTCCTGGGTCTGCACGACATGCGCCGCACCTACATGGACGGGTCCATCCGGGTCGGTGGCACCGAGGTCGTCGGCCTTGACGAGTCGAAGCTGCGCCGCCTACGCGGCGCCGACGTCGCGATGATCTTCCAGGACGCGCTGGCAGCACTTCATCCGTTCTACAAGGTCGGCTCGCAGCTGTCCGAGGCTTATCTGGCCCACCACCCGTCCGCCAGCAGGCGGGACGCCCGGGCCAAGGCGATCGAGATGCTCGACCGGGTAGGTATTCCGCAACCCGATCGGCGAATCTACGACTACTCCCACCAGTTCTCGGGCGGGATGCGACAGCGGGCGATGATCGCGATGGCGCTGGTCAACGACCCCAAGCTGCTCATCGCCGACGAACCCACCACTGCCTTGGATGTCACCGTCCAGGCGCAGATCCTCGACCTGCTGCAGGACCTGCAGCGTGACTTCGGGTCGGCAGTCATCATCATCACCCACGACCTCGGTGTGGTCGCCGAGATGGCCGACGACGTGTTGGTGATGTACGGCGGCCGGGCGGTCGAGTACGGCACCTGCAAGCAGATCCTCAGCCAGCCGATGATGCCCTACACCTGGGGACTGCTGGAGAGCGTCCCCGAGCTCGACAGTGATCCCACGCAGCGGCTGCTGCCCATCGCCGGCACCCCGCCCAGCCTGTTGTCGCCGCCCAGTGGCTGTCCGTTCCACCCACGCTGCCGGTTCCGCGACCATGTGCCCGGCGACCTGTGCGTGACCCAGCTGCCCGACCTGGAGCCACCTCTCGATTCCCCGGACCGGCTCAAGCGCTGCCACATCAAGGACACCGCCGCCGTGCTCAAGACCGACCTAGTGCCCAGCGAGGCGTGACGATGAGCGAGACCACCACCTCGACCGCCTCGTCCGACGGCCACCCTACCGGCGCCTCTGTCGCCACCCCGTACGTCAAGGGCGCCGGAACGGGTGAGGCGCTCTTGGAGGTCAAGAACCTCATCAAGCACTTCCCGGTCAAGTCGTCCGGTGTCCTCCGCCGGGTCGTCGGGCAGGTCCAGGCCGTCGACGACATCAGCTTCACCGTCAACCGTGGCCAGTCGCTGGGCCTTGTTGGCGAGTCCGGGTGCGGCAAGTCGACCACGGGGCGCCTGCTGACCAAGCTGTACGAGCCGACCAGTGGGCAGATGATCTTCGAGGGCGAGGACCTGACACCGTTGTCAGGCAAGCAGATGCTGCCGTACCGCGCGAAAGTGCAGATGATCTTCCAGGACCCGTACTCCTCGCTGAACCCACGGCACACCGTGGGTTCGATCGTGGGCACTCCACTGCGCGTGCACAACGTCGTGAAGAAGGACCAGTACCTGACGCGGGTCCAGGAGATCCTGGAGCTGGTGGGCCTCAACCCCGAGCACTACAACCGGTATCCGAGTGAGTTCTCCGGCGGTCAGCGCCAGCGTATCGGCATTGCCCGGGCGCTGGCCTTGCAGCCGAAGCTGATGGTCGCCGACGAGCCGGTGTCGGCCCTCGACGTCTCCATCCAGGCCCAAGTCATCAACCTGATGCAGGACCTGCAGCGAGAGTTCAACATCGCGTTCTTGTTCATCGCCCACGACCTGGCGATCGTGCGGCACTTCTGCCCCGACGTCGCAGTCATGTACCTGGGCAAGATCGTGGAGATCGGACCCCGAGAAACCATTTACAAGGAGCCGCACCACCCCTACACCCAGGCGTTGCTCTCAGCTGTGCCCGAGGTCGGGCAGGCCAAGCTCGGCGGACGCCGGGAGCGCATCCGGCTGGAGGGCGACGTCCCCAGCCCGATCAACCCGCCGTCGGGGTGCCGGTTCCGCACCCGGTGCTGGAAGGCACAAGACATCTGCGCTCAGCAGGAGCCCCCGCTGCTGCAGATCTCTCCTGGCCACTCGGCTGCCTGTCACTTCGCCGCTCCGTTGGGTCAGGAACGTACGACGCCGATCACCGCCGAGCGGGCATTGGTCTGACCGAGACCGACGGACTCTTCGAGATACCGGCGGCGCCGCGAGTCAGCGGTTCCGGCGGGAGTCTGAGTGACGCGCGACATGCGCATACGCCGCTCGCGGTGCGGATGCGGCCTGGGACGCTTGCGGAGGTGGTCGGCCAGGAGCACCTACTGGCGGCTGGCTCGCCACTGCGCCGGATGGTCGAGGGCGACGCCGCGATGTCGCTGTTGCTTTGGGGCCCACCGGGGACCGGCAAGACCACGATCGCCGCGCTGCTCAGTGCCGTCACTGACCGGCGGTTCGTCGAGGTTCCCGCGGTCTCGGCCGGTGTCAAGGACATCCGAGAGGTGCTCGGCAGCGCCCGACGTGAGCTGGTCAACGGTGGTCGGCAGACGGTGCTCTTCGTCGACGAGGTGCACCGCTTCAGCAAGGCACAACAAGATGCGCTGCTGCCCGGCGTGGAGAACCGGTGGGTGTCTCTGGTCGCGGCCACCACCGAGAACCCGCACTTCAGCGTCATCTCCCCGCTGCTGTCCCGTTCGTTGTTGCTGACCCTTCAGCCGCTCAGCGACGACTCGGTCGCGACTCTGGTCGACCGGGCGATAGCGGACCCGCGCGGGCTCGAGGGCGGAGTGTCGCTGACAGAGAAGGCCCGCGAGCACCTGGTTCGGCTGTCCGGGGGTGACGCCCGACGTGCGCTGACCTACCTGGAGGCGGCGGCCGGTGCGGCGCAGGCGAAGGGCACCGATGTCATCGACGTCGCCATCGCCGCCTTGGCCGTGGATACCGCTGCGGTGCGCTACGACCGGCAGGGTGACCAGCACTACGACGTCACCAGCGCGCTGATCAAGTCCATCCGGGGATCCGACGTGGATGCCGCACTGCACTACCTGGCCCGAATGGTCGAAGCGGGAGAGGATCCGCGGTTCCTGGCGCGGCGGTTGGTGATCCTGGCCAGCGAGGACGTCGGCTTGGCCGATCCGACCGCCTTGCAGACGGCCGTCGCTGCCGCCCAGGCGGTCTCGCTGGTGGGCCTGCCGGAGGCGCGGATCAACCTGGCCCAGGCGGTCATCGCGCTGAGTCTGGCACCGAAGTCGAATGCCGTGATCAATGCCATCGAGGCAGCGGCGCGAGACGTACGAGACGGGCGGATCGGCGCGGTGCCACCGGCGCTGCGAGACGCCCACTACTCGGGAGCCACCGATCTCGGTCATGGGCACGACTACCGGTACGCCCATGACGACCCGCGTGGCGTGGTCGCTCAGCAGTACGCACCGGATGCGGTCGCTGGCCGGGAGTACTACGTCCCCACCTCGCACGGCGCCGAAGCCGAGCACGCCGAGCGGCTAGCGCGCATCCGCACCATCCTGCGCGGCGGCGCGTGACGGGCTGCCCCTATCCCATGTTCACCTGGGATAGGGGCACTTCAAATGGTTTCGAACCCATTTGAAGTGTCCCTTAGCCATTGGAAGTAGGTGGCGTCGCGGCCGCTGGACAGGCGCCCCAGTGGCCGAAAGCACCGTGAAACGCCAGGTGCCTGCGCGGTATGGTCGGGCGCATGTCTGCGGTGGAAGTCGCCTCCCTAGGTGTCGCGAGTGCCGCGCTGGTCGCGGCGGCGGTACTCGGACTCGCCGTGGCGCGGACCCGTCGCAGCATCGTGTCGCTGCAGCAGGACATCGACCGAATGCGGTCGCCGCAGGCGGTCGAGGCGAAGCCGCAACCACTCGAGGCGCCGCCGGCGGCGCCTCCGAGCACCGTCGCCGTGGCGAGCCAGCAGCGGCTCGTGAGCGTGACGATGGGCCCACCGTTGGTACGCGCCGCCGCGTTGTCGTACGGGCTGCGGCGAGCGCTGCGCGCCGAACACCGGGACCGGGTCAGGGCGCTCATGCGCCGCGACCTGCGCCGCCGGCACAAGCTCCGGCAGCGGACCGCCAGACGGGCTGCTCGGGCCGCTGCTACGCACCCGGGGGCCACGTCATGATGGGTCGCACCTTCTGGTTCATGGTCGGCACAGGCACCGGTCTGTACACCTCGATCCGGGCCCGCCGCCTGGCGTACCGGTTGACGCCCGCCGGGGTGGCGGATCAAGTGGCAGTGCTGGGAGTGGGGCTGCGCGCATTTACCGACGAGGTACGCGTCGGCATGGTCGAGCGGGAGGCGCAGATCGCCGATCAGCTCGGGATCGCCGTCGACGGGGCGGAGCGAGCTGCACCGCCGGCGCTCGCCGAATCGGTCGCACCGCGACCGCGAGCGCTGGCAGCTTCTGGCCCTGTTCGCTCCCCTTGAGTCTCGAGGTGACTCCATGCAAACCGCGGAAATTCGCCAGCGGTTCCTTGACCATTTCGCCGGCACCGGACACACGGTCGTGCCGTCGGCTCCATTGCTGTACGACGACCCGACGCTGCTGTTCGTCGGCGCCGGCATGGTCCCGTTCAAGCCGTACTTCACCGGGCAGGAGACGCCCCCGTTCGCCCGCGCCGTCAGCGTGCAGAAATGCGTGCGGACGACCGACATCGAGGAGGTCGGCAAGACCACCCGGCACGGCACGTTCTTCCAGATGTGTGGCAACTTCGCCTTCGGCGACTACTTCAAGGCTGAAGCGATCGAGTTTGCCTGGGAGCTGGTGACCAAGCCCCAAACAGAAGGTGGTTACGGCTTCGACGAGGCCGTGCTGTATGCCAGCGTCTACCACGAGGACGACGAGGCCATCGTCTTGTGGAAACGCATCGCCGGCCTGTCAGACGACCGGATCGTGCGCCTCGGTGTCAAGGACAACTTCTGGTCGATGGGGATTCCCGGCCCGTGCGGTCCGAGCTCAGAGATTCTCATCGACCGTGGTCCCCGGTACGGCGCAGAGCGCGACTGGGACGCCGGCGACCGGTACATGGAGTTCTGGAACCTGGTGTTCATGCAGAACGTCCGCGGCGAGGGCGGTGTCAAGGAGGACTATCCGATCCTGGGCGAGCTGCCGGCGAAGAACATTGACACCGGCATGGGCCTGGAACGGGTTGCCTACCTGTTACAGGGCAAGGACAACCTGTACGAGATCGACGAGGTCTTCCCCGTTATCGAGCGGGCGGTGGAGCTCTCCGGTCGGAACTACGGGAACGATCCCGAGGACGACGTGCGGTTCCGGATCGTCGCCGATCACGTACGCAGTGCGCTGATGCTGATGGTCGACGGCGTAACCCCTGGCAACGAGGGTCGCGGCTACGTATTGCGCAGGCTCATCCGTCGCGCCGTGCGCTCGATGCGGTTGCTCGGCGTCGACGCCCCGACGCTGCCCGAGCTGCTGCCTCTGAGCAAGGACCGGATGCGGCACTCGTACCCCGAGCTGGACACGGAGTGGGGTCGGGTCTCGCAGATCGCCTACGCCGAAGAGCAGGCTTTCCGGCAGACGTTGCGCACTGGCACGCAGATCTTCGACACCGCCGTTGTCCGAGCCCGAGACTCCGATGGTCGGCTCTCGGGTGACTCGGCGTTCCGGCTGCACGACACCTACGGCTTCCCCATCGACTTGACCCTGGAGATGGCCGCCGAAAAAGGGGTGTCGGTCGACGCGGACGGGTTCCGGCGGCTGATGGCGGCGCAGCGCGAGCGGGCCAAGACTGACTCGGCGCAGAAGAAGAAGGCCGGGCATGCCGATACCGACGCCTACCGGGAAGTTGCGGCCGACCTCGGCACCGGCGTGCACTTCACCGGTTACGACGAAGTGGTCACCGAGGCAACTGTCCGCGGCATCGTCTCCACCGACGGGGCCATCCCCGCCGCGAGCAGCGGTGCGACGGTCGAGGTCGTCCTCGACCGGACCCCCTTCTACGCCGAAGGCGGTGGCCAGCTCGCCGATCAGGGTGACATCGAGCTCGCCGACGGCACGCTGTTGCGCGTGCTGGACGTCCAGTCCCCGGTGCGCGGACTGATCGTGCACCAGGTGCAGGTCGTCTCTGGTGAGGTCACGATGGGCGCCCTCGCACTGGCGCGGGTCGAAGTGGAACGGCGCCGCTCGATCAGCCGCTCCCACACCGCGACGCACATGGTGCACAAGGCGTTCCGAGAGGCCTTGGGTGAGACCGCCACCCAAGCCGGCAGCGAGAACTCACCGGGACGGTTCCGGTTCGACTTCTCCGCGACCAGTCCGGTTCCACAGTCGGTCCTCCAGGAGATCGAGGCCCGGGTCAACGACCTCGTGCTCGCCGACCTCGGCGTGGCGGCGGAGATCATGACCCAAGAGCAGGCGCGCCGCTCCGGTGCCATGGCGTTGTTCGGTGAGAAGTACGGCGAGCAGGTTCGGGTCGTCTCCGTCGGCGACTGGGCCCGTGAGCTCTGCGGTGGTACGCACGCCGGACGGTCCGGCCAGCTGGGCGTGATCAAACTGCTGGGGGAGGGGTCCATCGGCTCGGGAGTGCGCCGGGTCGAGGCGCTCGTCGGTTCCGACGCGTACCGGTTTCTGGCCCGCGAGCACCTGCTGGTGGCGCAGCTGTCCGAAGCTCTCAAGGCACGACCCGAGGAGCTCCCGGCCAGGGTCGACGACATCGTCGAACGGTTGCGTGTGGCCGAGAAGGAGATCGAGCGGGTACGCGTTCAGTCGCTCCTGTCGTCGGCCGCCGGGCTGGCCGGCGACGCCACCGACGTGAGCGGGGTCGCGTACGTCGGGTACCGGGCACCGGAGGGGGCTACTGCTGCTGACGTGCGCCGGCTCGCGCTCGACATCCGGCGGCGGCTGGCGCCGCAACGGCCCGGCGTTGTCACGGTGATCGGGTCGGTCGACGGAAAGCCGTCGGTGGTCGTGGCGGTCAACGAGGCCGGCCTCCGAGCGGGTCTCTCGGCCTCCGATCTTATCAAGGTCACCGCCCGCGCGCTGGGCGGCAGCGGCGGCGGGAAACCCGACGTGGCCCAAGGCGGCGGGTCGGATGCGGCGTCGGCTTCCGAGGCGTTGCGGCAGACCGAGTCCGCCCTGGCGTCGGCCGTGGGTTCCTGAAACGAGCGGCGATGCGCACAGGGGTCCGGCTCGGCGTCGATGTCGGTGACGTGCGGATCGGAGTGGCGGTCTGCGACGCCGCCGGACTGGTGGCCACTCCGGTCGAGACCGTGCCGGCGGACAGCGGGTCGGTGGCCCGGCTGGCCACATTGGCCGCCGAGCGCGCCATTCTCGAGATGGTCGTCGGGCTGCCTCGGTCATTGTCTGGCGCCGAGGGTCCCGCCGCGCGCAAGATCCGTGCCTATGCTGAGCGACTGGCGCGCGAAGTGCACCCGCTGCCGGTGCGGTTGGTCGACGAACGGCTGACCACCCGCAGCGCGGAGCGGGCCTTGGCAGCGCTCGGATGGAGAGGGGCGAAGCGGCGTGCAGTCATCGACCAGGCGGCTGCCGTGGAAATCCTGCAGTCGGCCCTGGACGCCGAACGCCTCAGCGGCACTCCCCCCGGGGAGGAACTCGACGTGAGGATGACGTGAGCTCCACCGGGATCGACCTGACCGAGCCCGCCCACCAACCACCCCGCAGCAAGCGGGGCTTCGGTTGCCTGGCAGCTCTGTTCGCGCTCGCCGTCGTCGTCGTCGGTTTGTACCTGGTGGTGACCAAGGGGATCGAGTACCTCGACGCCAAGTTCAACCCACCGGCGGACTACGCCGGCGAAGGCCGCGGCTCGGTGACGGTCGAGATCGTCGCCGGCGACACGGCCACAGACATCGCCGCCACTTTGGTCGACAAGGACGTCGTCGCCAGCCTGGAGGCGTTCACCGACGCGGCAGCGGACGATCCGGACAGCACCAGTATCCAGCCCGGCGTCTACAAGATGCGCAAGAAGATGTCGGCGGCGGCGGCCCTGGGGCTGCTCATCGGCAACTCGAACCGGGTCGAGGTTCTGGTCTCGATCCCCGAGGGACTGAGCACCGAGGAGATCACGGCCGCGATCACCCGGCAGACCGATATCAGTGCTCAGGCGGTACGCGCGGTCCTCGACCGACCGGACTCCCTCGACCTGCCCCCCTACGCTCGTGGACAGCAGGAGGGCTACCTGTTCCCGGCCAGCTACCCGATAGGGCCTGGCACCACCGCCCGGCAGTTGTTGGCGATGATGACCGACCGGTTCGCGCAGGCCGCGAAGGACATCGACTTGGTGGCTCGTGCCGAGGAGGCCGGCGTCAACCCGCACGACGTGGTGACGGTTGCGAGCCTCATCGAGGCGGAGGCGAGCCGGCCGGAGGACCTGGGCAAAGTCGCCCGCGTCATCTACAACCGCGAGGAGGCGGGCATCGCGTTGCAGCTCGACTCGACGGTGCACTACATCGCCGGGTCGAAGGGCAAGGTGTTCACTACCGACGAGCAACGGGCGATCGACTCGCCGTACAACACCTACCTCTACCCGGGCCTGCCACCGGGCGCGATCGGCGCACCGGGTGAGGCGGCGCTCAGTGCGGCGCTCGACCCGACCCCGGGGCGGTGGCTGTATTTCGTCACCGTCAACCCCGACACGGGCAAGACCTTGTTCGCCCGCACGCTGACCGGGCACAACGCGAACGTCAACAAGCTCGAGGACTTCTGTCTCTCGTCCGACACCTGTTGAGCGTCATGGTCCGGCGCTGTGCAGTCCTCGGCAAGCCGATCGCTCACTCGCTCTCGCCGGTCATGCACCGGGCCGCCTACCAGCATCTGGGCATGGACTGGACGTACGACGCGATCGAGGTCGACGAGGCGGGGCTGGCGAGATTCCTCACCGGCCTCGACGAACGGTGGCGCGGCCTGTCGCTGACGATGCCGCTCAAACGGGTCGCGCTGCCGTTGCTCGACGAGGTGAGCGACACCGCCCGTGAGGTCAGAGCCGTCAACACCATCGTCTTGGAGGACGGCGAGAGACGAGGACACAACACCGACATCCCGGGGATCGTGGCCGCCTTGGCCGAGCACGGGGTGACCGGGGTGAGCGGCGCGGCGGTGCTCGGCACCGGGGCCACGGCCGCCTCGTCGATCGCTGCATTGATCCGGATGGGCGTCGCAGAGGTGGTGATCCTCGGGCGTGATCCGGACGAGGCCGCCGCCCTTGCAGGCTGGGCCGGCTCCCTCGGAGTGCGTGCCGAGGCGACATCCTTGGACACCTCGCCGGCACGGGAGGTTGAGCTGCTCGTATCCACGGTTCCCGCGGCGGCGCTGTCCGCGATGGCGCACACGCTCGTCCAAGCGGCGGCGGTCGTCTTCGATGTCGGCTACTCCCCGTGGCCGTCTCCACTGCTGGAAACGGCACTGAGCGCCGGGCGTCGGATCGTGACCGGAGTCGATCTGTTGGCGCATCAGGCTGTCCTCCAGGTGGCCCTGATGACGGGGGACACCGTCCCTGTGGATGTGCTCCGACGTGCTGCTGTTGCGCAACTAGGCTCCCCCGAGTGACGGCAGCGTGACGACGGAGCAGGTGGTGGCTGCCGTGTGCTGCGCCGCGGTGGCCGCGGCCGGCGGCCTGCTGATCCCCTGGTTGGTGGCCCGGCTGCCGGAGCCGAAGGACGCCGGCGACGACAAGCTGCCGTATGCGATCTTGGCCGGGAGGCGGCGGCTCGGTGTCCGCTGTGCGGTGGTGGCCGGGGTGCTCGCCGGCTCGATCGGTGCCGTCCTCGGTCCGGACTGGTCGTTGCCGGTGTGGGTCTATCTCGCCGTCGTCGGAGTCGGGCTCGGTTACGTCGACTGGCGGACGAAGCTGTTGCCGTACCGCCTCGTGGCACCGTCGTACCCGATCGTGGCCGTGCTCCTCGTCGGCGCCGCGGCGGCCACGCCCGACCAGGACGCGCTGCTGCGGGCGGTCATCGCCGGGGCGGCGACGTTCGCGATCTTCTACGCCTTGTGGTTCGTCTATCCCCCGGGGATGGGGTACGGCGACGTCCGGCTGTCGGGGGTCCTCGCGCTGGCTCTGGGGTGGTTGGGCTGGTCCCAACTGGTCGTCGGTGTCTACGTCGGGTTTCTGCTCGGGGCGCTGGTCGGAGGTGTGCTCGCGGTCGCCAAGGTGGTCGACCGCCGCAGCTATCCGTTCGGGCCGTTCATGCTGTTAGGCACCTGGTTGGGAGTGGTGACCGGGCCGCTGACCGCGTCCTGGCTCGGTTGAGCACGCTTCGGTCCCGGACACCGTGACAGACTCGGCGCCATGCTGCGCTGGCTCACCGCGGGGGAGTCACACGGCCCCGCGCTGGTGGCGATCCTGGAAGGGTTGCCGGCCGGCGTGCCGGTGACGTCCGACGACATCCGCGCCGCCCTGGCACGGCGACGGCTGGGCTACGGGCGTGGCGCTCGGATGTCGTTCGAGGCCGACCAGCTCGAGGTGGTCGGCGGCATCCGTCATGGCACCACGTTGGGGAGCCCGGTGGCGCTGCGCATCGCCAACAGCGAGTGGCCGAAGTGGGACTCGGTCATGGCCGCGGACCCGGTCGATCCCGCGGTCCTGGCGAGTCAGGCGCGCAACGCCCCGTTGACGAGGCCACGGCCGGGGCACGCCGACCTGGTGGGCATGCAGAAGTACGGGTTCGACGAGGCGCGGCCGGTGCTCGAGCGGGCCAGTGCCCGCGAAACCGCGGCCCGGGTCGCTCTCGGGACCGTGGCAGCGGCGTTCTTGGCAACGGCGTCCGAGTCCCGGCTGGTCAGTCACGTGGTCGGGCTGGGTTCGGTCATGACCCCCGACGGCGTGCTGCCCACGCCGGACGACGTCGAACGGCTGGATGCCGACCCGGTTCGCTGCTTGGACGCCGACGCCAGTAACGCGATGGTCGCCGAGATCGACGTCGCCCATGCCGAGGGCGACACCCTGGGCGGTGTCGTCGAGGTCGTCGCATACGGTCTGCCTCCCGGGTTGGGCAGCCACGTGCACTGGGACCGCCGGCTCGACTCCCGCCTGGCGGGGGCGCTGATGGGCATCCAGGCGATCAAGGGAGTCGAGGTGGGAGACGGCTTCCGGCTGGCCCGGACCCGCGGCTCGCTGGCCCATGACGAGATCGTGACCGGTCCGCGGGGCATCGCTCGATCCTCCGGCCACTCTGGCGGCACCGAGGGCGGGATGTCGACAGGGGAGTCACTGCGGGTGCGCGCGGCGATGAAGCCGATCTCGACGATCCCTCGGGCGCTGCGCACCGTCGACGTGGCCACCGGCGAACCGGCGGTCGCCCACCACCAGCGATCCGATGTGTGCGCCGTCCCGGCCGCGGGGATCGTCGCCGAGGCGATGGTGGCTCTCGTGCTCGCCGACGCCGTGCTGGAGAAGTTCGGTGGGGACTCCGTCGCCGAGACCCGGCGCAACCGTGATGCCTACCTCGCCGCGTTGAGGATCCGGTGACACCGATCGTGATCTTGATGGGGTCTCCGGGCGCCGGCAAGACCACGGTCGGGACGTTGCTCGCCACCCGGCTCGAAACCACCTTGCGTGACACCGACGCCGATGTGGAAGCCACGACCGGTTCGAGCGTGGCAGATATCTTCGTTGATTCGGGTGAGGCGCACTTTCGCCGCCTCGAGGAGGCGGCCGTGCTGGCCGCCCTGGTCGAGCACGACGGTGTCCTCGCGCTCGGCGGCGGTGCGGTCACCGGTAGCCGCGTCAGGGAGGCGCTCGGCACACAGCGCATCGTGTTCCTTGACGTCGGTCTGCCCGCGGCGGTGCGGCGGGTAGGGCTGGCGACCGCTCGGCCGCTGCTGCTCGGCAACGTACGTGCCCAGCTCAAGGCGCTGATGGACGCACGCCGTCCGGTGTACGAGAGGATCGCCTGGCGGGTCGTGTCGACGGACGACCGTTCGGCCGTCGAGGTGGTCGACGCCATCGTCGAGCTGCTCGACGAGGCGGAGCCGGTGCGATGACCTCGGCGGAGATCCGCGTCACGGTGCGCACCGCTTCCCCGTACGACGTGGTCGTGGGGACCGGCCTCGGGGGGCGACTGCCGGAGGTCATCGGGGACGCGCTGCGAGTGGCCATCATCCATCCGGAGGCGCTGGTCGCTCGGGGTGATGCCTGCCAAGCGAGCCTGGTCGAGGCCGGGTACGAGGCGCACGCGATCGAGGTGCCGAACGAGGAGTCGGCCAAGACCTCCGATGTCGCCGCCTATTGCTGGTCGGTGCTGGGACGCTCCGGTTTCACCCGGTCCGACGTCATCGTCGGTCTGGGCGGCGGGTCGACGACCGATCTGGCTGGCTTCGTCGCGGCCACCTGGCTGCGAGGTGTGCGCCTGGTGCAGGTCCCGACCACGCTGCTCGGGATGGTCGACGCTGCCGTCGGAGGCAAGACCGGTATCAACACCGCTGAGGGCAAGAATCTTGTGGGGGCGTTCCATGAGCCGATCGCCGTGCTCTGCGATCTGGCGGCACTCGACACCCTGCCGGCCGGTGAGGTGATCAGCGGTCTCGCGGAGATCATCAAGTGTGGTTTCGTTGCCGATCCGCGGATCCTCGACATGGTGGAGCAGGAGCCGTCGGGAGCGCGCGACATCGGCAGCGACGTCCTGCGGGAGCTGGTGGTCCGCGCCATCCGAGTCAAGGCGGGCGTGGTGGCCGACGACCTGACCGAGACGGCCGCCGCCGATCCGACCGGTGCCACTCCGGGGCGCGAGGTGCTCAACTACGGACACACCTTCGGGCACGCGGTGGAGCGAGTCGAGCGTTACCAGTTCCGGCACGGGGCCGCGGTGGCGATCGGCATGTGCTACGCCGCCGAGCTGGCCCGCCTCGCCGGCCGGCTCGATGACGCCACCGCTGACCGGCATCGCCACGTGCTGGAGTTGGTGGGCCTGCCGATCAGCTACCGGGACGGGTTATGGGAGTCGCTGCACGAGGCGATGCGTGTGGACAAGAAGGCGCGCGGTGACGCGTTGCGGTTCATCATCTTGGCGGGGCTGGCTCGCCCGACGGTGTTGGCCGCGCCCGATCTCACCCTGCTGACCGCCGCGTACGACGCGATCTCCAGCGACTGAATCCGTGAGCCTGACCGAATCCGGCCAATCGTCGACGTGTCATTGCAAAAACGTCAGTGTCAGCGAAGGGTGTGGGGGTGCCTGAGGTTCATGAGCGCCGTCGCGCTCGACTGAGTGAGCAGCTCACCACACGTGGGATGGACGCGGCCCTCGTCACCGACCTGGTCAACGTCCGCTATCTGAGCGGCTTCACCGGGTCGAATGCGGCGCTGCTGGTCACGGTGGACGGCAGGGCGGTGTTCGCGACCGACGGCCGGTACGTCGACCAGGCAGCCACCCAGTGCCCCGACGTCGAGCGGCTCGTCTCGCGGCAGCTGACCGAGGTGCTGGTCGCCACGCTTGAGGACCACAAACCACTTCGCTTCGCCGTCGAGACCCACTCGCTGAGCGTGGACGAGCACGGCATCGTCGCCGCCCAGGTCACGAGCCGAGACGGCTGGGAGTTGTCGTCGCTGGAGCAGGCCGTCGAAGGACTGCGAGAGGTCAAGGACGCCGACGAGATCGAGGCGCTGCGCACCGCGTGCGACATGTCGACGCAGGCGCTGGCCGGGCTGCTCGCCGGGGAGCTCCTCGGCCGGACCGAACGAGCGTTGGCGCGGGACCTGGAGTGGCGGATGTACGAGCTCGGCGCCGAGGCAATCGCGTTCGAGACGATCGTCGCGTCGGGGCCGAACAGCGCGATCCCACACCACGAGCCGACCGACCGGCAGGTCGCGGCCGGCGATCTGCTCAAGATCGACTTCGGCGCCCGGCACGCCGCCTATCACGCCGACTGCACCCGGACCGTACTGGTGGGCTCCGGCGCCGACTGGCAACGCGACATCTACGCCGCGGTGGCTGCGGCGCAGCGGGCCGGAGTGGATGCGTGTGTCGTCGACACCCCGGTGGCGGACGTGGACGCGGCCTCGCGCGACTCCCTCGCGAGCGCCGGTTACCTCGAGTCGTTCACCACCGGGCTCGGGCACGGGGTCGGCCTGCAGATCCACGAGGAGCCGCTCATCAGCAAGCGGCATCCAGGTAGACTCCGGGCCCACACCACGCTCACGATCGAGCCGGGGATCTACCTGCCCGGCCGGGGCGGCGTACGCATCGAGGACACGGTGGTGGTGACCGAAACCGGTCCCGAGGTCCTGACTCATGCGACGAGGGACCTGCTCGTCCTCGACTGACCGGAGACTCACGATGGCCACGACCAACGACCTCAAGAACGGCACGGTGCTCAACCTCGATGGTCAGCTGTGGTCCGTCGTGTGGTTCCAGCACCACAAACCGGGCAAGGGCGGCGCCATTGTGCGGACCAAGCTGAAGAACGTCATGTCGGGCAAGGTGGTCGACAAGACGTTCAACGCCGACGTCCGGGTGGAGACCGCCAACGTCGACAAGCGGGCGATGTCGTACCTCTACAACGACGGCTCCTCCTACGTGTTCATGGACGCCGAGACGTACGACCAGGTGCACCTGGCACCGGCGACGGTCGGCGAGGCCGCTAACTTCCTGCTGGACAACCAGGCCGCTGTCGTCGCGATGCACGAAGGGACCCCGCTCTACATCGAGCTGCCGGCGTCGGTGGAGTTGACGATCGAGTACACCGAGCCCGGCCTGCAGGGCGACCGCTCGACCGGCGGCACGAAGCCGGCCCGGTTGGAGACCGGTTATGAGATTGCGGTCCCGCTGTTCATCACCAGTGGCGAAAAGGTCAAGGTGGACACCCGCGACGGCAGCTACCTCGGCCGAGCGAGCTGATGGGAGCACGCACCAAGGCCCGCAAGCGTGCGCTGGACATCTTGTTCGAGTCCGAGCTGCGCGGTCTCGCCCTCGGTGCCACCTTGCCCGACCACATCCAGCCGGATCACAGCCAGCCGGGTGGGCGACCCGTCAACCCCTACACCGTGACTCTGGTCGAGGGAGTCGCCGCGCACCAGGACCGCATCGACGAGCTGCTCGCCGCGTACTCCGTCGGCTGGACTCTCGACCGGATGCCCGTGGTCGACCGCAACCTGTTGCGGTTGGCGGTCTTCGAAATCATGTACGCCACCGACGTTCCCGACTCAGTTGCCGTCAGCGAGGCCGTGCTGCTGGCCGGTGAGCTGTCGACCGACGAGTCAGCCGCGTTCGTCAACGGCCTGCTGGCCCACGTTGTGGAGCTCAAGCCGACGCTGCAGACCTGACGTGCCGGAACGGGGCGAGCGTCAGCTCTCGAGCTGGTCGTTGGGGGTGGCGTGGCGCAGCACTCCCCAGCCGATGAAGCGGGCGGCCAGCACGCTGGGTTGCTCCTGGTAGATCACCGACAGCGTGCGCAGGTCCTCCTGGCGGATTGAGAGGACCCGGCCGTTGTAGTCACCGCGCTGGGACTGGATCGTCGAGGCGTAGCGTGCCAGCGGGGCGGCATCGTCGGCATTGACGCCGGACAACTTCTCGAGGTCGAGGACCAACCGCGGTGGTGGTTCCATGGCCGGCCGGCTGGGGCCGCCACCTGGGAGCAGCTCCTCGACCGGTACACCGTAGAACTGCGCCAGCTGCGAGAGCTTGGACACCGTGACGGCCCGGTCCCCGCGTTCGTAGGAGCCGACGACGACGGCCTTCCAACGGCCCTCGGACTTCTCCTCTACCCCGTGCAACGACAGGCCTTGCTGCTGACGGATGGAGCGCAGTCGGTTACCCAGTGCGCGGGCGTATTCGTTGGGCACGATGACTCCGGACGATGATGTCAGGGCGGTGGCTACTCTCCGTAACCATAGCCCTGCCCTTTCGAGAAGGTCAAGCGAAAGGGCGGAACACGCTGTCGCTAACATCCCAGGGCCGCGCATCTCCAACCCGAGCTGGAGCACTCGGGTGGCCACAGCGACACCGCTCCGTCAACAACTTGTCATCGGGTCCGCACCCGGTACCGGCTGGTAGCGTGCCCGTAGAACGTGGACATCCTTTAACGCTCCGTCCGGTGAGGCGGGCAAGGAGGTCAGCCGGTGCCTGCACCCGCCGCCCGCGTCGTGCTCGACGAGCGCGACATCGCCCGGGCGTTGACGCGTATCTCCCACGAGATCCTGGAACGCAACCGTGGCCCGGCTGACTTGTTGGTGCTGGGGATCCCGACCCGGGGTGTCCCACTGGCGCGGCGCCTGGCGGCGCGGATCGACGAGGTCGAGGGGACAGTGGTCCCTTCCGGCGCCCTGGACGTCACCATGTACCGCGACGACCTTCGATTGCGGCCGGCGCGCACCCTCGAGCACACCGACATCCCCCACGCTGGGGTGGACGGGAAGACCGTGATCCTGGTCGACGATGTGCTGTTCTCCGGGCGCACCATTCGGGCCGCGCTCGACGCGCTCAACAACCTCGGCCGGCCGCGAGCGGTTCGGCTCGCGGTGCTGGTTGACCGTGGGCACCGCGAGCTGCCGATCCGGGCCGACTTCGTGGGCAAGAACCTCCCGACCTCGCTCACCGAAGAGGTACGGGTCAGCGTTGCCGAGGTCGACGGGCACGACGAGGTGCTGATCGCGACCGGGTCGGTGGCCGCTGCCACGGGGGAGGCCCGGTGAGACGCCACCTGCTGAGTGCCGGCGACCTGAGTCGCGAGGACGCCGTTCTCGTGCTCGACACCGCCGAAGAGATGCGCAGCCTGGCAGATCGGCCGATCAAGAAGCTCCCGGCGCTGCGCGGTCGCACGGTGGTGAACCTGTTCTTCGAGGACTCCACCCGGACCAGGATCTCCTTCGAGGCGGCGGCGAAGCGGCTGTCGGCTGACGTGATCAACTTTGCCGCCAAGGGATCGAGTGTGTCGAAGGGGGAGAGCCTCAAGGACACCGCGCTGACGTTGCAGGCCATGGGCGCCGACGCCATCGTGGTCCGCCACCACTCCTCGGGGGCGCCACATCGGCTGGCGTCGGCGCAGTGGACGCACGGCAGCGTCATCAACGCCGGCGACGGCACGCACGAACACCCGACGCAGGCCCTGCTTGACGCGTTCACGATGCGCCGTCACCTCGGTGACCTCGACGGCCGCCGCGTAACGATCGTGGGGGACGTCCTCCACAGCCGGGTAGCGCGGTCCAACGCGTTGCTGCTCAGCACCCTCGGTGCCGAGGTGACGCTGGTGGGTCCACCGACCCTGCTGCCCGTGGGTGTCGCCTCCTGGCCGGTGCACACGTCGTACGACCTGGACTCCTCGATCGTCAAGAGCGACGCGGTGATGATGCTGCGGGTCCAACGGGAGCGGATGAACGAGTCCTTCTTCCCCAGCGCTCGCGAGTACAGCCGTCGGTACGGCCTGGACACCAGGCGGATGGCGTTGCTGCCCGACCACACGCTCGTGCTGCACCCGGGGCCGATGAACCGTGGCATGGAGATCAGTGCCGATGTTGCCGACTCCACCCGCTCGGTCATCGTCGAGCAGGTCAGCAACGGTGTCGCGGTCCGGATGGCGGTCCTCTACCTCTTGCTCAGCGGGTCGAACGTGCCGATCGAGACGCCAGTGGGGGAGTCGTGACCTCCTCCGAGCCGAACCCATTACCGGTGCTGCTGCGGGGTGGTCGGCCCCTTGGCGGGCCGGCCACCGACCTGTTGCTGGACGAGGGCGCCATCGCCGCCATCGGCGCGGATGCGACGTCGAGGGCCGGGGCCGAGGTGATCGAGGTGGTCGAGGCCGACGGCCTGGTGATCCTGCCGGGCCTGGTCGACCTGCACACCCACCTGCGCGAGCCGGGCCGCGAAGATGCCGAGACCGTCGAGACCGGTACCCGCGCGGCCGCACGGGGTGGTTTCACCGCCGTCCATGCCATGGCCAACACCGATCCGGTCGCGGACACTGCCGGTGTCGTCGAGCAGGTCCGGCGGTTGGGTCAGGAGGCGGGCTACTGCGACGTGCAGCCGGTGGGAGCGGTCACCGTCGGACTCCAGGGCCAGCGGCTTGCCGAGATGGGTGCGATGGCCGACTCCGCAGCCCGGGTACGGATCTTCTCCGACGACGGTCACTGCGTCTCCGACGCCGTGCTGATGCGGCGGGCGTTGGAGTACGTCAAGGCCTTCGACGGGGTGGTGGCTCAGCATGCTCAAGAGCCACGCTTGACCGAGGGTGCCCAGATGAACGAGGGCCCGTTGTCCGGGATGCTCGGCATGCGGGGGTGGCCGGCCGTCGCTGAGGAGGCGATCATCGCCCGGGACGCGCTGCTCGCCGCGCACGTCGGCTCGCGGCTGCACGTCTGCCACGTCTCGACGGCCGGCTCGGTGGAGCTGCTGCGGTGGGCCAAGGGCAAGGGCTGGGCCATCACCGCCGAGGTCACCCCGCACCACCTGTTGCTGACCGACGAGCTGGCGGCAACGTACGACCCCGTCTACAAGGTCAACCCACCGTTGCGCTCCGCTGCCGACGTCGACGCACTGCGTGCGGGACTGGCCGACGGCACCATCGACGCAGTGGCCACCGACCACGCCCCTCATCCCAGGGAGGACAAGGAGTGTGAGTGGGCCGCAGCCGCCTTCGGCATGCTGGGGCTCGAGACCGCACTGTCGGTGGTCCACCAGAGCATGGTCGACACCGGCCTGCTCGACTGGGCCGGGGTGGCCGACCGAATGTCCTTCCGGCCGGCACGTATCGGCCAGCTGGCCACGCACGGCCGTCCGTTGGCGGTGGGGGAGCCGGCCAACCTGGTGCTCTACGACGCCGCCGTCAGCGAAGTCGTCCGCCCGCAGGACAGCGCCTCGTTGTCGCGCAACACCCCCTACGCCGGTCGTACGCTGCCCGGGCGGGTCGTGGCGACGTACCTGCGGGGCCGGTGCAGCACCGCGGTCGAGACGGTCCCGGCGTGAGCGCCGCGGTGCTGGTGTTGGAAGACGGCCGGACCTTTCGCGGCCAGGCGTACGGGGCGGTGGGGGAGACCGTTGGTGAGGCAGTGTTTGCGACCGGCATGACCGGCTACCAGGAGACGCTGACCGACCCCTCGTACCACCGCCAGGTAGTGGTGATGACCGCCCCGCACATCGGCAACACCGGCATGAACGACGAAGACGACGAGTCGGCCCGGATCTGGGTGGCGGGCTACGTCGTGCGGGAGCCGGCTCGCGCGCCGAGCAGCTGGCGGTCACGGCGCAGCCTGGTCGATGCACTGTGCCAGCAAGGGATCGTCGGGATCTCGGGGGTCGACACGCGTGCGCTGACTCGCCACCTGCGGGAGCGGGGCGCGATGCGGGTCGGCATCAGCTCGGTGTCGACCGACGTCGACCCGCTGCTCGCCACCGTCCGGGCGGCGCCGCAGATGACCGGTGCCGACCTGACCGGCGAGGTCACGACCCCCGAGCGGTACGTTGTCCCCGCCGTCGGGCTGACTCGGTTCCGGGTCGCCGCGATCGACCTGGGCATCAAGCGGCGCACCCCTGTGCTGCTCGCCCGGCGCGGTATCGAGGTGCACGTGCTGCCGGCAACCGTCACCATCGACGAGATCGAGGAATGCGGCGTCGACGGTGTGTTCTTCGGCAACGGTCCCGGGGACCCCAGCACCGCCGACGCCGCTGTGGCGCTGGTCCGCGGGGTGCTCGACCGGCGGCTGCCCATATTCGGAATCTGCTTCGGCCACCAGCTGCTCGGCCGGGCGCTGGGATTGGGCACGTTCAAGCTTCCGTATGGGCACCGCGGCATCAACGCACCGGTGAAGGACCTGACGACCGGCAGGGTGGAGGTGACCGCGCACAACCACGGCTTCGCCGTCGCGGCGTCCGTCGAAGAGCCGATGGAGACCCCGTACGGCACCGTCGACGTGACGCACATCTGCCTCAATGACGGCGTGGTCGAAGGACTGCGGGTCGTCGACGCCGCGGGGGCCGTGGTCGCCTTCAGCGTGCAGTACCACCCGGAGTCGGCTGCCGGACCGCACGATGCGGAGCACCTGTTCGACCGGTTCGCGGAACTGCTCCCAGCGCAGGCCGGCTGATGCCGCGACGCGACGACATCACCTCCGTGCTGGTGATCGGCTCCGGCCCGATCATCATTGGGCAGGCTTGTGAGTTCGACTACTCCGGCACCCAAGCCTGCCGGGTCCTGCGGGACGAGGGCCTGCGCGTGGTGCTGGTCAACTCCAACCCGGCGACGATCATGACCGACCCCGAGCTGGCCGATGCAACGTACGTCGAGCCGATCACGCCGGAGGTCGTCGAACGCGTCATCGCCCAGGAGCGCCCGGACGCGCTGCTGGCGACGCTCGGTGGGCAGACCGCGCTCAACCTTGCCCTCACGCTGGCCGATACCGGTGTGCTCGACAAGTACGACGTCGAGCTCATCGGCGCCTCTGCCGAGGCCATCGTCGCGGGGGAGAATCGCGAGTCGTTCAAACGCATCGTGGCGTCGCTGCCGGCGCACTGGCGCGCCGAGGTGGCTCGCTCGCTCAGCTGCACCTCGATGCCCGAATGCCTGGCAGCGGCCGAGGATCTCGGCTACCCGGTGGTGGTGCGCCCGTCGTTCACCATGGGTGGGGCCGGGTCGGGAATGGCGCACGACGAGGATCAGTTGCAGCGCATCGCCAGCGCCGGGCTCGCCGCCAGTCCGATCACCCAGTTGCTGCTCGAGGAGTCGGTGCTGGGATGGAAGGAGTACGAGCTCGAGGTGATGCGCGACAGGGCGGACAACGTCGTCGTCGTGTGCTCGATCGAGAACCTCGACCCGATGGGCGTCCACACCGGCGACTCCGTGACCGTCGCGCCGGCGATGACGCTGACCGACCGCGAGTACCAGCGGCTGCGTGACATCGCGATCGGCGTCATCCGCGCCGTCGGGGTGGACACCGGTGGTTGCAACATCCAGTTCGCGGTCAACCCCGAGGACGGCCGGGTGATCGTCATCGAGATGAATCCCCGGGTGTCTCGCTCCAGCGCCCTGGCGTCGAAGGCGACCGGGTTCCCGATCGCCAAGATCGCGACCAAGGTGGCGATCGGCTACACCCTGGACGAGATCCCCAACGACATCACGGGGCAGACCCCGGCCAGCTTCGAGCCGACCCTGGACTACGTCGTCGTCAAGGTGCCACGGTTCGCGTTCGAGAAGTTCCCCGCCGCGGATCCCACCTTGACCACCGCCATGAAGTCGGTCGGCGAGGTGATGGCGATCGGCCGCAACTTCACCGAGGCGCTGCAGAAGGCGCTGCGCTCGCTGGAGCGGCCCGAGGCGTCTTTCGACTGGTCGCACCAGCCGGCCGACCGGCAGACGCTCGTCGAGCAGATACGCACGCCGCACGACGGCCGGATGCGCTCGCTGATGGACGCCATCCGCGTCGGTGTCGGTGTTGCCGAACTCCACCGAGCCACCTCCGTCGACCCCTGGTTCCTCGACCAGCTGGTGCTGTTGCACGAGATCGCCACCGCGATCGGCGATGCGGCACAGCTGACGCCGCAACTGCTGCGGACAGCAAAACGGCACGGCTTCTCCGACGCGCAGGTGGCCGGTCTGCGCGGCCTGCGTGCGGACGTGGTGCGCGGGGTGCGGCACGCGCTCGGGGTGCGGCCGGTGTACAAGACCGTCGACACCTGCGCCGCCGAGTTCGCCGCGCGTACCCCCTACTACTACTCCAGCTACGACGAGGAGACCGAGGTGGCACCACGGCAGCGGCCGGCGGTGATCATCCTCGGTAGCGGGCCCAACCGCATCGGGCAGGGTATCGAGTTCGACTACTCCTGCGTGCATGCCTCGATGGCGCTGACGCAGGCCGGCTACGAGACCGTGATGATCAACTGCAACCCCGAGACGGTCTCCACCGACTATGACACCTCCGACCGGCTCTACTTCGAGCCGGTCACCCTCGAGGACGTCCTCGAGGTCGTGCACGCCGAGCAAGCCGCCGGACCGGTCGCCGGAGTCATCGTGCAGCTCGGGGGGCAGACTCCGCTCAGCCTGGCCCGTGCGTTAGCGGCCGAAGGGGTTCCGATTGTCGGGACGTCGCCGGAGGCGATCGACCGGGCCGAGGACCGCGGCGCGTTCGGCCGGGTGCTGGCCGAGGCCGGACTGCCGGCCCCGCGGCATGCCACGGCGACGTCATCCGGTGCCGCGCTCCGCATCGCCGCTGAGATCGGCTACCCGGTGCTGGTGCGCCCCTCGTACGTCCTGGGTGGGCGCGGAATCGAGATCGTCGACGACGACGCAGCCCTCGAGGCGTACATCGGTCGGGCCGCGGCGATCTCACCGGAGCACCCGGTGCTGGTGGACCGGTTCCTCGACGACGCGGTCGAGGTCGACGTCGACGCGGTGTTCGACGGGGCGGACCTCTTCCTGGGTGGGGTCATGGAGCACATCCAGGAGGCCGGCGTCCACTCCGGCGACTCCGCCTGCGTGCTGCCGCCGATCACGCTGGGACGCGAGGACCTCGAACGCATCCGCTCGTCCACGCTGGCCATCGCCCGTGGCATCGGCGTGCGCGGACTGCTCAACGTGCAGTACGCCCTGGCCGCCGACGTGCTCTACGTCCTCGAGGCCAACCCGCGGGCGTCGCGAACCGTGCCCTTCGTGTCCAAGGCCACGACGACGCCGCTGGCGAAGGCAGCCGCCCGGGTCATGCTGGGCGCTTCGATCGCTGAACTGCGCCAGGAGGGTCTGCTGCCACGGTCCGGCGACGGCGGCTGCCTGCCGGAGTCCGCGCCGGTGTGTGTCAAGGAGGCCGTGCTGCCGTTCGACCGGTTCCGGACCCTCGACGGCAAGAGCGTCGACACCGTCCTGGGCCCGGAGATGCGCTCCACCGGTGAGGTGATGGGCATCGACGCCGGGTTCGGCACCGCGTTCGCCAAGTCGCAGACCGCCGCATACGGCGGGTTGCCGACCGGTGGCCGGGCGTTCGTCTCGGTCGCGAACAGGGACAAGCGTCACATGGTGTTTCCGGTGAAGCGGTTGGCCGACCTCGGCTTCGAGATCCTGGCCACGTCGGGGACGGCGACGGTGCTACGCCGCAACGGCGTGGCGGTGCAGGTCGTCGCGAAGCTCTCGGAGACCGTCGCAAGGGGCGGGGCAGAGGCCGTTCCGAGCATCGTCGACCGGATTGCGGCAGGCGAGGTCGACCTCGTCATCAACACCCCGCACGGCACGACCTCCGGCGGCAGACCGCGCCTCGACGGCTACGAGATCCGCACCGCAGCTGTGCTGCGCAACATCCCGTGCATCACGACCGTGCAGGGTCTCGCGGCCGCGGTGCAAGGCATCGAGGCGATGCGCGGGGACCAGGTCGGCGTCCGATCGCTGCAGGAGTGGGCGGCGGGAGTACGGCGATGACGACGTCGGCCGGCCCGCTGCAGCAGCGCGCGGAAGTGCTCTCGCTCAAGCGGGTGGGTGCCTACCACCATCTGACACTGGTGGCGCCCGGTGTCGCCGAGCGCTTCCGTCCCGGCCAGTTCGCGGCCTTGGCGGTCGGCGGCCCGGAGTCGGCTCTCCTGTTGCGCCGGTCCTTCTCGATCTACCGGGTCCGCGACAGCGGCACGTACGGGGGGACCGTCGAGATCATCTTCGCGGTCACCGGCAAGGGGACCGCCTGGCTGGCTGACCTTGTACCGCATGACGTCGTCGACGTCGTGGCTCCCCTCGGCCGGCCGTTCGCGCTGCCGAAGGAGGCGGTGTCGTGTGCGTTGGTAGCCGGCGGCTATGGCAGTGCACCGATGTTCGCGCTCTCAGGTCGGCTGCTCGACCGGGGTTGCGCGGTCCACATGGTGCTGGGTGCGAGCACCGAGTCCCGGCTGTTCGGCGCCCTGGAGGCGCGACGGTCGGCACAGTCGGTGATCGTGACGACCGAGGACGGGTCCGTGGGCATCAAGGGCCGGGTGACCGAGGTGCTCCCGGAGGTCCTGGAACGTACCGGGTCGGCGGTGGTCTACGCCTGCGGTCCGATGGGGATGCTGGCGGCGGTGGCGCAGGTGGCCGAGACGCACGGGGCGTGGAGTCAGTGCGCCGTGGAGGAGGCGATGGCCTGCGGCGTCGGGGTCTGCATGACGTGCGTGCTCCCGGTCATCGGCGAGGACGGACGTACCCGCATGGTTCGATCCTGTGTCGAGGGACCGGTCTTCCGCGGTGACCGGGTGCGCTGGTCCGACGTCGGCACCGTGCCCGAGGGCACGCTGGGTGCACCGTCGGGGGGCTGGCCGCAATGAGCGCGACAACCTGGAGCGGGCAGGTGCCCGCCGCCCTCGAAGAGGTCGACCTGCGAGTCGACCTGGCCGGAATGCGGCTGAAGAACCCGGTGATGACAGCCTCCGGTTGCGCCGCAGCCGGTCGCGAGCTCGACTCGTTCTTCGACGTCACCGACATCGGCGCCGTGGTCACTAAATCGGTCATGCTCGACCCACGCTCCGGGAACCCAACCCCCCGGATGGCCGAGACACCGTCAGGCATGCTCAACTCCATCGGCCTGCAGGGTCCGGGGATCGACTCCTTCCTCGCTACGGATTTGCCCTGGCTGGTCAGCCGGAAGGCGCGGGCGGTGGTGTCGATCGCCGGGTCGAGTCTTGGTGAGTACGCCGAGCTCGCCCGCCGCGTGGGCAACAGCCCCGGCGTCAGCGCGGTCGAGGTCAACATCTCCTGCCCCAACGTCCACAACCGGGGACTGGTCTTCGCCTGCGATCCCTACCAGGCGGCCAAGGTGATGGCGGCCGTGCGACGTGACGTCCCCCGCGACGTACCGGTCTTTGCCAAGCTCTCCGCCGACGTGACCGACCTCGTCACGGTGGCCGAGTCGGTGATGGCGGCCGGCGCGACCGGTTTGGCCATGATCAACACCCTGCTCGGCCTGAGCATCGACCCGGTCACCCTGCGGCCGGTGCTCGGCGGGGTCACGGGCGGGTTGTCCGGTCCGGCGATCCGTCCGGTCGCCCTGCGCTGCGTCTGGCAGGTGCACCAGGCGATGCCGGACGTCCCGATCATCGGCATCGGTGGAATCCGTACCGGCCTCGATGCGTTGGAGTTCATGCTGGCCGGCGCCTCGGCGGTCCAGGTCGGGACCATCATCTTCCACGACCCGTCGGCACCGATCCGCATCGTGACCGAGCTGCGCGCCGAGCTCGCCGCTCGCGGCGTCACCTCGCCGTCGCAGGTCGTCGGCCTGGCTCACACGCCGACCGCCGACTCGCTCGCTGCTACGGATCTTGAGGGATTGCGGTCCCCATGACCGCTACGATCCCTCAGGATCCGGCGGCGATCGGAGAGCCCGGGTCGTTCGGGGCCCGGCTGCGGGCCGCGATGGCTGCTCGTGGCCCGCTGTGCGTGGGCATCGACCCGCACGCGGCGCTGTTGAGCAGCTGGGGCCTGCCCGACACGGTCACCGGGTTGGAGCGCTTCGCGCTGACCGTTGTTGACGCGCTCGCCGGACAGGTTGCCGTGCTCAAACCGCAGTCGGCCTTCTTCGAGCGGCATGGGTCAGCCGGGATCGCGGTGCTCGAGCGGACGATCGCCGCTGCCAGCGACGCCGGTGCGCTGGTGGTCCTCGACGTCAAGCGCGGCGATATCGGGTCCACCGCCGCCGCCTATGCCGACGCCTATCTCGACCCGGCGTCCTCGCTGTGCGCCGACGCGGTGACGGCCAGTCCCTACCTCGGATTCGGGTCGCTGCAACCGCTGCTCGACATGGCTGCCAAACACGATCGCGGGGTGTTCGTACTTGCGTTGACGTCCAACCCGGAAGGCGCGCAGGTGCAACTCGCGCAGCGCGACGGCGTCACCGTGGCCGAGTCGGTGCTACGGCAGCTGGCGGCGGCCAACGCCGGTGCGCGTCCGTGGGGATCGTACGGTGCCCTCGTGGGCGCCACCGTTGGATCGGCTCCGGGTGACCTGGCCATCAACGGACCGTTGCTCGCCCCCGGATTCGGCGCCCAAGGAGGTGGTGTGGCCGACCTGCAGCGGGTCTTCGGCAAGCTGCTCGGTGATGTTGTCCCGTCAACCTCGCGGCAGGTGCTGGCCGCCGGACCTGACATTGCTGCGTTGCGTACCGTGACAGCTGAGATCGCCGCCACACTTGAGGGTACGAGGAAAGGAACCGGATGCACCGGATGATTGCGGCGCTGGCCGGCGGGATGCTTTCGCTGGCCGGCCTGGCCGCCTGTGGGGACGGCAACGGGAGTGGCGGTGGTTCGACCGAGGAGTTCTGCGCACTCGACGAGACGATCGAATTCGAGAGCATCGACAACCTAGACGATTTCGACAGCGCGTTGGACGTAGGTGTCGATGCGGCACCTGACGAGATCAAGGACGACATCGAAATCGTCCGCGACACCATGAATCAGCTGACCGACCAGCTCCGCGAGGACGGGGTGGAGGATCTCACGGACATCACCGAGGAGCAGGCGCGGACTCTGCAAGACCTCAGCACCGCAGAGTTCGAGGATGCCAGCGAGAACATCCAGCAGTTCATCGAGGACAACTGCGACACCGGCAGCTGAGCGGTCCGCGGTGCGCCGCACTCCCGGCCACTCCCACCGCCCGGGAGTTGTCCTGTCACGCCAGGCTATGACCTGGTCCGACAGTGACAACTCGATCCGGGTGCCGCGTTGCCGAGGCACCCGGATCGTCGCTAGGTTCGCTGATGCGGTTTGACATGACCCGCACAGCGACTTCGAGGTGAAACCCGTGGCCCTACCCCACCTGACCGCAGAGCAACGACAGGCAGCGTTGGAGAAGGCGGCAGCGGCTCGACGCGAACGCGCGAAGATCAAGAACCGGCTCAAGCATTCCGGCGGCTCGTTGCCGCAGGTGCTGCACGACGGTCAGCGCAACGAAGTCGTCGGCAAGATGAAGGTGCTCGACCTGTTGCAGGCCATGCCCGGGCTCGGCAAGGTCCGTGCTCGCCAGATCATGGACCGCATCGGGATCGCCGAGACCCGCCGGGTGCGCGGTCTCGGGGTGAAGCAGATCGCCGCGCTCGAGCGTGAGTTCGCCGACCGAGGCTGAGCCGAGGGCCCGGCTCGTGGTGCTGGCCGGGCCGACTGCGGTGGGCAAAGGCACCGTGGCCGCGTGTATCCGCGAGAAGCACCCGGACGTGTGGATCTCGGTATCGGCAACGACGCGGGCGCCTCGTCCCGGGGAGGTCGACGGCGTCCACTACCGCTTCGTCGACGATGCTGCGTTCGACGCCATGATTGGGGCCGACGAGTTGTTGGAGTGGGCCCTCGTGCACGGCGCGCACCGCTCGGGCACCCCGCGTGGGCCCGTGGAGCAGACACTGGCCTCGGGGCGGCCGGTGCTCCTCGAGCTCGACCTGCAAGGAGCGCATCAGGTAAGGGCGGCGATGCCGCAGGCGTTGCTCGTCTTCTTGGCGCCGCCATCGTGGGAAGAACTGGTACGACGCCTCATCGGCCGGGGGACCGAGGACGAACCAGAGCGGCGCCGCAGGTTGCTGAGCGCGGAAGACGAGCTGGCGGCCGCTGCCGAGTTCGATGTGACCATCGTCAACCGCGACGTCCACCAAGCTTGCCAAGAGTTGGTAGCCTGGATCCGGTCCCCCGTGGATCACCCCCGTCCTCGACCTTGAGTGAGGCATGCACGTGTCCGGAACCGCCGTTGCCGAGGGCATCACCAACCCGCCTATCGACGACCTGCTGACCAAGACCGACTCCAAGTACAAGCTGGTGCTCTACAGCGCCAAGCGGGCTCGTCAGATCAACGCGTACTACTCCCAGCTCGGTGAGGGGCTGCTGGAGTACGTCGGCCCGCTCGTCGACACCCATGTCCAGGAGAAGCCGCTGTCCATCGCCTTGCGCGAGATCGCCGCGGACCTGCTCACCTGTGAGGACGTCGAGCCCGAGGAGGCCTGACCTCTTCGCTCGACGAGCCGCCGTGTCGTCGCCTGCCGCGCAGGGGTCGGACACCGTGCGCCGACCCTCCGTCGTGCTCGGTGTCGGCGCTGGCATCGCTGCCTATAAGGTGTGCGAGCTGTTGCGCCTGCTCGCCGAGTCGGGTCACCGGGTTCGGGTGGTGCCGACACGTGACTCCCTGCGGTTCGTCGGTGCGGCCACCTGGGAGGCCCTCTCCGGCGCGAGCGTCACGACTGAGGTGTTCGACTCTGTTCCCGACGTGCCGCATGTACGCCTCGGGCAGCAGGCTGACCTCGTCGTGGTCGCACCGGCCACGGCCGACCTGCTGGCAAAGGCTGCGCACGGCCGGGCCGACGACCTGCTCACCGCCACCTTGCTCACTGCTCGCTGCCCGGTCGTCTTCGCGCCCGCGATGCACACCGAGATGTGGCAGCACCCCGCGACCGTTTCCAACGTCGCCACGTTGCGCAGCCGTGGCGCCCTCGTACTCGAGCCCGCCGAGGGGCGGCTCACCGGCTCCGACTCCGGCAAAGGGCGCCTTCCTGAGCCAGAGACCATCTTCGACCTGCTCCGGCTGGTGGCCCGCCGTGGTTTCGACGGTCTCGAACCGGATCTGGGCGGACGTCGCGTCGTGGTCTCGGCCGGCGGCACCCGCGAGTACCTCGACCCGGTGCGGTATCTCGGCAACCGCTCGTCGGGCCGGCAGGGATACGCGCTGGCCAGCACCGCGGCAGCCCGTGGCGCCGTCGTCACCGTGGTGGCCGCCAACGTCACGCTGCCCGACCCGGCCGGTGTCGAGGTCATCCGGGTGGAGACCACCGAGGAGCTGCGGGTACAGGTGCGCGGCGTTGCGGTGGCGGCCGATGCGGTGGTGATGGCGGCAGCGCCGAGCGACTTCCGGCCGGCCAGGGTCAGCGTCGCCAAGCTTAAGAGACCCGCGGATGGGACCGCGCCGGCGCTCGAGCTGGTCCAAAACGCCGACATCTTGGCCGAGCTGGTAGCAAACCGGGCCGGCAAGGAACCGGTGATCGTTGGCTTCGCCGCCGAGACCGGCGACGAATCCGGCACCATCCTGCAGCATGCGCAGGCCAAGCTGGCCCGCAAGGGCTGCGACTTCCTCGTCGTCAACGACGTCAGCAACGGACAGGTCTTCGGCGAGCCGGACAACGAGGCGTTGATCTTGGGTGCGGATGGTTCCGGCATCACGGTGCCACTCGGTCCCAAGGAACAGCTCGCCGACGTGGTCTGGGACGTCGTGGCTCGCCGACTCGGTATTTCCTGAGTCGGCTCACGGGGCCGATAGTGTGGCCAAACCCATCAGCTACCAGCGTCGAAGCCAGGAGAACGCGTGAGCCGTCGACTGTTCACCTCCGAGTCGGTGACCGAGGGACATCCCGACAAGATCGCCGACCAGATAAGCGACAGCATCCTGGATGCGTTGCTCGCTCAGGACGCGACCAGTCGGGTGGCGGTGGAGACCCTGGTGACCACGGGGCTCGTCGTGGTCGCCGGCGAAGTCACGACGCAGGCGTACGCCGACATTCCCCGGCTGGTCCGGGATCGCATCCTGAGCATCGGTTACGACTCCTCCAAGAAGGGCTTCGACGGCGACTCCTGCGGGGTGCAGGTCTCTATCGGCTCCCAGTCGCCGGACATCGCCCAGGGCGTCGATGTGGCGTACGAGGATCGGACCGAACACTCGCATGACCCCCTGGACGCCCAAGGCGCCGGCGACCAGGGACTGATGTTCGGATACGCCTGCGACGACACCAAGCAGCTGATGCCGTTGCCCATCACGATCGCCCACGCCTTGGCGTACCGGCTCGCCGAGGCGCGCCGCGACGGGACGATGCCGTACCTGCGCCCCGACGGGAAGACCCAGGTCACCATCGAGTACGACGCGGCCAACCGGCCGGTTCGCGTCGACACCGTGGTGGTGTCCAGCCAGCACGCGGCGGACATCGACTTGGACGCGCTGCTGACCCCGGACATCAAGAAGCACGTGGTCGAGGAGGTGCTCGACGGGTTCGACATCGACTCCAGCGACTACCGGCTGTTCGTGAACCCGACCGGGCGGTTCGAGATCGGTGGACCGATGGGCGACGCCGGGCTGACCGGGCGCAAGATCATCATCGACACCTACGGCGGGATGGCACGCCATGGCGGCGGCGCCTTCAGCGGCAAAGACCCGAGCAAGGTCGACCGCTCCGCCGCGTACGCGATGCGGTGGGTGGCGAAGAACGTCGTCGCCGCAGGCCTGGCCCGGCGGTGCGAGGTGCAGGTGGCGTACGCGATCGGAAAGTCGCACCCGGTGGGCCTGTTCGTCGACTGCTTCGGCACCGAGGAGGTCCCGGTGGGCACCATCCAGGATGCGGTGCGGGACGTTTTCGACCTGCGCCCAGCGGCCATCATCGAAGACCTCCAGCTCCTTCGCCCCATCTACGTCCCCACCGCCGCATACGGCCACTTCGGCCGCGAGCTACCCGACTTCACCTGGGAGCGGGTGGACCGGGCGGCTGCCCTCCGGGCGGCAGTCGGCGCCTGAGGCTGCAGTCCGGTACGGCGGCGCCGTGTCACAGGGGACCCCTGTGCGAATCGTGGCTCGGCAGTCGGCGCCCCAGTTGGGCGCCGCCGCATGCGGGCTGGTGCCACGGTGGCTGTGGAGGAAGGCCCTCTCGACGGTGGTGGCTGGTACAACCAGTCCGTGACGACAGCTCTGGTCCCCGCGGCGCAGCATCCGGTCGCGGTGGTGGCTGTCGACATCCCCTTCGCCCATCTGGATCGACCCTTCGACTATGTCGTGCCGGCCGACCTCGACGAGCAGGCCGTGCCCGGCTGTCGGGTCCGAGTACGGTTCGCTGGCCAACGGGTGGGTGGCTACCTGCTGCAGCGCGTCGACTCCAGCGAGCATGTCGGTCGATTGGGTCGGCTCGAGCGGGTGGTCTCCAACGAGGTCGTTCTCACCCCGCAGATCGCGCGGCTGTGTCGCGCGGTGGCAGACCGCTACGCCGGTTCGTTCGCCGATGTCGTCCGGTTGGCCGTCCCTCCTCGGCATGCGCGGGCGGAGAAAGCCGGCGCTGACCCAGCGCCGTTATCATCACTCCCGGCCGCGGAGCTCGAGCCGTGGTCGCGTTATCCCGCAGGCCTGGCGCTGATCGAACGACTTGCTGCCGGCGAGGCTCCCCGCACCTGCTGGTCTGCGCTCCCCGGCGTCGACTGGACGGAGCCGATCACTCAGGCGGTCCTCGCCATTCTGCACTCCGGTCGTGGCAGCGTTGTGTGCCTGCCCGACGCCCGCGACGTGACCCGGCTCGACGCGACGCTTCGGCGGTACCTCGGGCCCGGCCGCCACGTTGTCTTGACCGCCGACGCCGGCCCGCAGGCGCGCTACCGGGCGTTCTTGGCCGTGGCTCGCGGGCAGGTGCAGGTCGCCATCGGCACCCGGGCCGCGGCTTTCGCGCCTGTCCGGGACCTGGGCATGGTCGCGATGTGGGATGACGGAGACGACCTGTACGCCGAGCCCCGGGCGCCGTACCCGCACGCGCGGGAGGTCTTGCTGCTCCGGGCGCATGATCAGGCGGCGGCGGTGCTGCTGGGGGGCTTCGCCCGCTCGGTGCAGGCGCAGGCGCTGGTGCAGTCCGGCTTCTGCGCCGACGTCGGTGCCGCGGCGGAGGAGCGACGTTCGGCTGGTGCCCGAGTCCTCGTCGCCGGGTCAAGCGAGATGGCCCATGCCCGGGACCCGGCCGCGGGCAGCGCCAGGCTGCCGAGCGAGGCGATGGCGGCGCTACGCTCCGGGGCCGCCGACGGTCCGGTCTTGGTCAGCGTGGCGCGGGCCGGATACCGCGTGGCGCTGACCTGCCAGGACTGCCGTGAGCCGGCTCGCTGTGCTCACTGCCAGGGACCGCTCGGGCAGTCGCACGCCGATGCGTGGCCGGTGTGCCGCTGGTGCGGTCGGGCCAGCTCGCCATGGACCTGCCCATCCTGCGGGGGCCGCCGCTTGCGTGCCCTGATCGTGGGGGAGCGGCGGACCGCCGAGGAGCTCGGCAAGGCATTCCCGGGCATCCGGGTGCGGACGTCGTCGGCCGGAGGGGTCGTCGACAGCGTCGACGACCGGCCGCAGATCGTGATCGCGACTCCGGGCGCTGAGCCGGTTGCCGCCGACGGCTACACGGCCGCGGTGTTGTTGGACACCGGATTGGCCCTGGCCCGGCCAGACCTGAGCACGGCCGAGGAATCGGTACGCCGTTGGTTCAACGTCATCGCGTTGGTTCGGCCGGCGGCCCGCTCCGGTCGGGTGGTGGTGGTCGGTGACGGCTCGTCGATACCTGTGCAGGCGCTGGTCCGTGCCGACCCGACCGGCTTCGCCGCGCGCGAGCTGGCCGAGCGGCACGCCGCCCGACTGCCCCCGGCGGTACGGCTGGCAACGATCATCGGTCCGGGCCCAGAGGTCGCATCGGTGCTGGATTTCGACTGGCCCCAATCCGCTGACGTTCTCGGGTCGGTTCCGGTCGAACACGTCGGTCAGGAGGCGGCTGTCCGCGTCATTGTCCGAGTGCCACGCAGGCACGGCCCGGCGCTGGCCAAGGCACTGCGGGTGTTACAGGCGACCCGGACCGCTCGCAAGGCGGTTGCCCTCCGCATCCAGATCGATCCGGTCGAGATCGGCTGACCAGAGTCCGCGAGGCGGATCCGTAGACTGCGTCGTCGTGACCGTCCAGCGGATCCGGCTCTTCGGCGACCCGGTGCTGCGTACCGCCGCCGCACCCGTCGTCGACTTCGACAAGGAGCTGCACGCGCTGGTCGCTGACCTCACCGAAACCATGCTGGATGCCCCGGGTTCCGGACTCGCCGCCCCCCAGATCGGAGTCGGGTTGCGGGTCTTTGTCTACTCTGTCGAGGGTGTGGTCGGGCACCTCGTCAACCCGCACCTGTCGCTCTCAGTGCAGACACAGGACGGCCCCGAGGGGTGCCTGTCGATTCCGGAGCTGTCGTTCGACTGCGTTCGCGCCCGCGACGTGGTCGCCGCCGGCTACTCGATGCACGGGGAGCCGACGGCGGCAACAGGTTCGGACCTGCTGGCGCGAGTGCTGCAGCACGAGACCGACCATCTCGACGGCATCTTGTTTGTCGACCGACTCGATCGGGAAGGGCGCACGGCGGCCATGCGGGCCATCCGCGAAGCGGAGTGGCTCGGTCAGTCGCCACCGGTGGTCAAGATTTCCCCCCATCCCACCGTCGGTCGGGGCCGGTGAGGTGCGCCTGCTTTTCGCCGGTACGCCGCCCGTAGCGGTGTCGTCGCTGGCGGCGCTGCTCGCCAGCCGGCATGAGGTGGCGGCCGTTCTCACCCGCCCGGCCGCCCCGACCGGCCGAGGGCGCCGCCGAGTCGCATCCGCCGTCGCCCAACGGGCCGACGCCGAGGGCATCGAGGTGCTCACCCCGGCGAGCCCCCGCGAGCCAAATTTCCTGCGCCGGCTGAGGGAGGTCGCACCGGACTGCTGTCCGGTCGTGGCCTACGGGGCACTGCTACCGCCAGCCGTGCTCGAGGTGCCGTCCGCCGGGTGGGTCAACCTGCACTTCTCGCTGCTCCCGGCGTGGCGCGGCGCGGCACCTGTCCAGCACGCGCTGCTCGCTGGCGACGAGGTAACGGGAGCCACAACGTTTCGGCTGGTCCCCGAACTGGACGCGGGCCCGGTGTTCGGCTCCGTTACCGAGGCCATCCGGCCCACGGACACCGCCGGTGACCTGCTCGACCGGCTCGCGATCGGCGGTGCCCGGCTGCTGGTCTCGACCCTGGACCGACTCGATGCCGGAGACCTTGAGCCGCTGCCCCAGCCGCGCGACGGAGTGTCGTACGCGCCCAAGATCGGCGCCGACGATGCGCGGGTGCGGTGGGACGAGCCGGCCTTCGCTGTCGACCGGCGCATCCGTGCGTGCACCCCGGCGCCAGGCGCGTGGACCACCTACACCGGCAGCCGGCTCCGGCTGGGTCCCGTCAGTGAACAGCCAGCGGTCGACGACCTGGCTCCTGGCCAGTTGCGGGTCCGGGCCAGCTCGGTGCTGGTGGGGACCGGCACGCATGCGGTGACGCTCGGGGAGGTGCGAGCGCCGGGCCGTCGGGCGATGGACGCGGCCGCGTGGGCGCGAGGGGCGCGATCGGTCGAGGGCGGCTCCCTGGGAGACGGGACGAGTTGAGGTGGCGCGCCGCCGCCTCGGGCAACCAGACGTCGCCAGGACCGTCGCTCTCGACGTGATGGGGGCGGTTCGGGAACGTGACGCGTTCGGCAACCTCGTGCTGCCAGCTCTGTTGCGCGAGCGTGGACTGAGCGGCCGAGACGCAGCCTTCGCCACCGAGCTGGCGTACGGCAGCATCCGGATGAGGGGATGCTACGACGCGGTTCTCTGTGTCGTGGCACGTCGACCGTTGAGCGAGCTGGAGCCCGACGTGCTCGACGTGCTCCGCCTCGGCTGCCACCAGCTGCTCTCGCTGCGTACCCCCGTGCACGCCGCGGTGTCGACCAGCGTCGACCAGGCCCGAACGCGGGTCGGTGCGCGAGCCGTGTCGTTCGTCAATGCGGTCCTGCGCCGGGTGTCAGCCGACGACAAGGCCGGCTGGATGACCGTTGTCGCGCCGTCGAGGGCTGACGATCCGCTCGGCAACCTGTCGGTCGTCCACTCACATCCGCGATGGATCGTCACGGCGCTGCACGACGCGCTCGGTGGCGATCTCGGGGAGACCGCGCGGATGTTGGCGGCGGACAACGCATCGCCAGCAGTGACCCTGGTCGCCCGCCCGGGTCTCGCGGACCGCGCCGAGCTGATGGTCGACGGGGCGCAGGCTGGGTCGTTGTCGCCGTACGCCGTCCGACTGCCTGGTGGTGATCCCGGCGAGCTGCCCGCCGTTCGGGAGGGCCGGGCCGGGGTGCAGGACGAGGGGTCACAGGTCGTGACGCTGGCGCTCGCCCAGGCGCCGCTCGAAGGCAATGACACCGCCTGGCTGGACCTGTGCGCCGGTCCGGGCGGCAAGGCAGCCCTGCTGGCAGCCCTCGGAGCCTCCCGCCGTGCTCGCGTCGTTGCCAACGAGGTGGCACCGCACCGGGCCCGCCTCGTTGTGCGCAACACGTCGACGGCCCAGGTGGTGGTCGGCGATGGGCGGCAGCCGGCGTGGCCACCGGGGACTTTCGACCGGGTCCTCGTCGACGTTCCCTGCTCGGGGCTGGGCGCGCTGCGCCGGCGACCCGAGGCGAGATGGCGCCGCAACGCTGCCGAGCTGCCGGGTCTGGTGGCCTTGCAGCGTGACCTGCTCGCTACGGCGATCGACTCGGTGCGTCCCGGCGGAATCGTCGGGTACGTCACCTGCTCCCCGCACCGCGACGAGACCAGCGGTGTCGTCGGCACGGTCACCGAGCAGCGCGCAGACGTGACGATCCTGGACGCTACAGCCGGCAGGCCGGGAATCGGTGGCCAGCGTGGCCCGTACCTCCAGCTGTGGCCGCACATCCACGGCACCGACGCCATGTTTCTCGCCCTGCTTTGCCGACGATGATGCCCCACCTGGTCCGCGTGCGGCGGCCCCGGACCCGGCCGTCGTCGTTTGGCGCCAAGCGGTTGCCGACACGCCCGCGGCGTCAGGTGGTCGTTGCAACACCTCGACGTGGGGAGGGCGTGATGGGGCCGGCGACTCCCCGGTTGGCCGGGCCTAGACTGCACCGCGATGGCCATCCAGATCGCGCCTAGCCTCCTCGCCGCGGACCTCGCGAATCTTGCCGCCGCGGCTGCAGCGGTTCCCGGTGCCGACTGGCTGCACGTGGACGTGATGGACAACCACTTCGTGCCCAACCTCACCCTGGGGTTACCCGTGGTGGAGTCCCTGGCCCGCGCCGCACAGCAGCCGCTGGACTGCCACCTGATGATCGCGGACCCTGACCGCTGGGCAGTCGGGTATGTCGAGGCGGGTGCGGCGAGCGTCACCTTCCACATCGAAGCCGCCACCGCGCCGGTACGCCTGGCCCGCGAGCTGCGGACACACGGCGCCCGCGCCGGGCTGGCCGTTCGACCGGCCACCGACATCGAACCGTACGAGGACCTGCTGTCCGAGCTCGACATGGTGCTGGTGATGACCGTCGAGCCGGGCTTCGGCGGCCAGTCGTTCCTCGACGTGTGCCTGCCGAAGGTTGCCCGGGCACGGGCGATGCTCGACCGCCACGGTGGTGACATCTGGTTGCAGGTGGACGGCGGTGTCTCCCTTGACACGATCGAGCGATGTGCCGAGGCCGGCGCCGATGTCTTCGTTGCCGGGTCGGCGGTCTTCGGCGCTGACGACCCTGCCGCTGTGGTCGAGGCACTTCGTGGGCTTGCGACCGGCATGAGCGACGACACCCGGTAGCCGGTCAGGCCGCAAAGGTGGCATACTCGGCCCCGAGTCAAGCGCTCGCGTGCTCCGGGGTCGGTGTAATTCCGAACCGGCGGTGATAGTCCGCGACCCGGCTACTTCGGTGGTCGGTTGACCTGGTGCAACTCCAGGACCGACGGTGAAAGTCCGGATGGGAGGCAGCACGCGCTCGCCTCGCGAGTTGCGGGCCGTTTCCGTGCCGCGAGACGCGAACGCGACCCCGGACCGTGCGCGTCGTACGAAGCGGACGGAAGGGATCGGATGGCCAGCCCCGTAGAGCAGGCAGCGATGCGCCGCGCGCTTGAGCTCGCCGCGAGTGTTCCGGGTCGGGTCTCGCCGAACCCACGGGTGGGATGCGTCCTGCTCGACCCCACCGGAACCGGCATCGGCGAGGGCGCCCACCGGGGCGCGGGCACCGTGCATGCCGAGATCGACGCCCTCGGTGCAGCGGGTGCCGCTGCCCGCGGTGCGACCGCGGTCGTCACCCTCGAACCGTGCTCGCACACCGGTCGGACCGGGCCGTGCACTGACGCGCTGATCGCCGCTGGCGTCGCCCGTGTGGTGTTCGCGATGACCGACCCGG